>OLVR01002506.1_pt1 | contig 13744 bp, 9 predicted proteins | sample 1673261 | NCBI WGS metagenome assembly OLVR01 (sample SAMEA3178938, study PRJEB25190) | human gut metagenome | biome: human gut; feature: human-associated habitat; material: faeces | place: Austria | collected 2013 | reverse complement strand
TTTATTGATTTATTTCCTGTTTCTTTTTATATTTTCTTGTGCAGAATAATTATATCATCTCATTATGAGATTGTGTGTTTCTTTTTGTTTACAATTGTGTTACATTTTTATTCCATCAAAAACAAAAAAATAAGAACCATATCTAAATTTCCTAATTTAAATATAATTCTTATTTTTTCATTTTTTACTCTATTTTATCCTATTAAAATTCTACTTTTTCTTGAAGCCAAGCTTCTAACTCATCTATTTTTATTCTTATTTGTTCCATTGTATCTCTATCACGCACTGTTACAGACTCGTCTTCTAATGTATCAAAATCTATTGTTATACAATATGGTGTTCCTATTTCGTCTTCTCTTCTATAACGCTTTCCTATACTTCCTGCTTCATCATAGTCACACATAAATTTCTTTGATAGTTTAGTATAAACTTCTTCTGCCTTTTGGCTTAGTTTCTTTGATAATGGAAGTACTGCTACTTTATATGGTGCCAATGCTGGATGCAAGTGTAATACTGTTCTTACATCTCCTTCTGCTATTTCTTCTTCGTCATATGCATTACATAAAAATGCTAAAGCAACTCTATCACATCCAAGTGATGGTTCTATACAATATGGTATATACTTTTCATTTGTTTCTGGGTCTAAATATGTCATATCTTCTTTAGAATGTTCCATATGTTGTTTTAAATCATAGTCTGTTCTGTCTGCAATTCCCCATAATTCTCCCCAACCAAATGGAAATGTAAATTCTATGTCTGTTGTTCCATTACTATAATGTGATAATTCTTCTGGTGAATGGTCTCTTAATCTTATATTTTCTTTTTTCATTCCTAAACTTAATAGCCAATTTTCGCAAAATTCTTTCCAGTATTTATGCCATTCTAAATCTGTACCTGGCTTACAGAAAAACTCTAATTCCATTTGTTCAAACTCACGTGTTCTAAATGTAAAGTTTCCAGGTGTTATCTCATTTCTAAAAGCTTTACCTATTTGTGCTATTCCCATAGGTAATTTTCTTCTTGTCGTACGCATTGCATTTTTAAAATTAACAAATATTCCTTGTGCAGTTTCTGGTCTTAAATATATTTCAGATTTGCTATCTTCTGTAACTCCTTGATATGTTTTAAACATTAAATTAAACTTACGAATATCTGTAAAATTTTCTTTTCCACAATTTGGGCAAGGTATATGATTTTCTTTTATAAAATTAATTAATTGTTCATCACTCATTCCATCTGCAATCATGTCTTTACCTTGCTCATGCGCCCATTCTTCAATTAATTTATCTGCTCTGTGTCTTGTTTTACATTCTTTACAATCTATTAATGGATCTGAAAAGTTTCCAACATGACCTGATGCAACCCATACATCTGGATTCATTAAAATTGCTGCATCTAGTCCAACATTATACTTGCTTTCTTGTACAAACTTTTTCATCCATGCTTTTTTAATATTATTTTTTAATTCTACTCCTAAAGGTCCATAATCCCAAGTATTTGCTAATCCTCCATAGATTTCAGAACCAGGATATACATATCCTCTACTTTTACATAATCCTACAATTTTGTCCATTGTTAAATTTTCCATAATAAAACCTCCTATTTCTCGCTGTGTCAAAAATTTATATAATCAAAAAACTTTCGACACTAGCTAATTTAATAGCTAGGGACGAAAGTTATATTCCGCGGTTCCACCCTAATTGATAAAATAATTTATCCACCTTATTTAATAATGCTCCAAAGCTCCCCATATAGTTCTTATGGTTGGCTCTCACCTTTTCCAACTCTCTTTTACATAAGCTTTACTATATTTTTTCTTCTTCATCACATCTTATTAATATTATATATACTACTACCTTTTTTATTCCTTGTCAAGGTTAATTTTCTATCTTTCTTCTTGTTCTTCTAACATTTCAATATGTTTATCGCGTTGTTTTTGTATTCCTGCTTGAATAGATTGTCTTATTAATGCTTCCAAATGTTCTGGTTCAGGATAATCTTTTTCATCTAGCGCAGCTAATACAAATTTATCTCTAATGCTATACCTTTTTATTTTTCCATTACTATCTGTTATCCTAGATAAATTGTCTAACAATATTCCTAAATCTAATGTAAATCCATGTTCTCTAGCATAATTCTGTGCAAATGCTAAAGTTGTTCTAGTATTTCCATCTCTAAATGGATGTACTCTCCAAACTTTTGCTATTTTTATAGTAAATTCTCTTGATATTTGTTCTAATGTTTTTCCTTCCCAATTAGTATTATTCAATTCTTCAAGAGCTATATTTAAATCTCTTTCTATATTTTTAGCTTCTGAATATTGTAGGCTTAATCCTGGTATTACAACTTCTGTTTTATATACTGGTACAGTTCTAAATTCTCCTGCCCATTCAAATATATCTTCAAAAATATGTTTATGAGCTGCTTTTAAGTCGTCAGCAGTAAACCTTTTTTTAAAAGCTGTATCTATATCTATCAATTTTACAAATCCAATATCTTTTTCAGCATTATTTAGTTCTTTATATTCTGTAATTCCTAATTTATTCTTTAAGGTTCCATTTTCTTGTATGTATGGGTCTTTCATTTTAAATTAATCCTTCCTTATTTTTTATATTTTTCTATAACTTGTTTTTGTAAATCTTCTAATTCTATTGAGCCATCTATATATTTCTTTGCTAATTCTATAGTTTCTTTTGTTGGTACATCTGCTCCTGAAATAGATATAGCCAAAGCTTTCTTTACTAAATCTTTTCTTTGTTCCTTATTAGTATTCTTTACTGAATAGTCCATTATACCTTCATTAATCTAATTATTAAAATATTAGACTATTTCTCCCTTCTTCTAAATTTTATTACTCTTAATTATATCTTTATATTCATATTTTATCTTTAAATTGTTAATAAAGTAAAATTTTTACTTTATTAATATTATATATTTAATTTTTTTATAATTCAATACATATTATTAAAATTATGTTAATTGCTTTTTATAACAATTTTATCTACTTTTCCAAAATTGCATTTAACTTTTTAATTTGACTAATTGCTCTTTTATTTATAGTTATCCACAAGCCTAATTTGCCTTTTACATAATACATTAAATTTTATTTGTAATTATATTGTAACAATATTAACGACAAAATGTTTTGTTATCCATTTTTTTATTTTATAAAGCCACAAACTGCGACAAAGTTTTTATACAATTGTTACAAAGAATTTACAAACTGGAAATAATTATTACACATTTATTGTTATTAGTTTACAAAAATAAGTTATTCACAGGTTGTGGAAAGTGTGGATAACTCTGTGAATAACTGAAAATAGTCGCTTTTATTTCAAACTTTTCCACAACTATTATTGCTTATATTTTATGAAAACTAATTATTGCATTATGTAGTTGGAAATTACTTCCTTTTAAGTAGTTTTTGTAAAAATTATACTCTAATTTTATTTAAATTTTATTACATTAATAACTAATTTTACATTATTTTTCTATTATTATTAAGGTAAAAACATCACATATTAGAGTAAAAAATATTATATATATAATTTTCAATAAAAATAACTACTATACAAGATTATTTTAATTTAAATCTTTTATAGTAGTTAATAAAATTTATATTTTTTTATTTTTACATTATATCTATAAATTTTATATTACACGTTAAATAAATATAAATACAGCTAAAAGTATTTCACAAATTAATATAAGAGGAAATCCTATGTAAAACTTGGCTTTTTTTGTTTTATGTCTAAATGTATACATTCCAGCAATTCCACCAATTCCGCCACCTAATAGTACTAGCAATAACAAAGAATTTTCTGGAATTCTCCACTTACCTTTCTCCGCTTTTCTTTTATCTAACCACATAGTCAAAAATGCTATTAGATTAATTATAACTAAATAGATAATTATATTTTTTACTGAAAAAATTTCTTCTAAATTCATATGTCTTTCTCCTTTAACTTTTAAGCTTTTTTGCTGTTTATTATATTTTCTTAAATTTTATAAAACTTATCCAAACAAACTCATTTGGTTACTTTGGCTCATGCCTTTTAAACATCCTGCCTTTTCTAATAGTTCTACCACAGATTTTCCTACTTTTGAACGTATTTTCAAGTCATCTATAGACATAAACTTACCATCTTTTTTAGCTTCCTCAATTCCTTGTGCTGCAACTGTACCAAGTCCAGGTATACTATTAAGTGGTGGTCTTATTCCTTCTTCTTCTATTCTAAATTTTGTTGAATGTGATTTATATAAATCTATAGGTAAAAAGTTTATTCCTCTTTCATACATTTCCATAACTAATTCCAATATTGCATACATATTTTTATCCTTAGTTGTTGCACCATTTCCTGCTAAATCAATTTCTTTCATTTTGTTTTTTACTCTTTCTTCTCCATGGCACATAATATCACTGTCAAATTCGTCTGCTCTAATTGTAAAATAGGCTGTATAATATGCCTTTGGTTCATGTACCTTAAACCATGCTATTCTAAATGCATTTGTTACATAAGCTGCAGCATGTGCTTTTGGGAACATGTATTTTATTTTTTCACAAGATTTTACATACCAATCTGGTACGTCTTTTTCTTTCATAGCGGATTTAAATCCTTCCCATTTATCTGGGTCTTTTAATGCTTTACCTTTACGAACAGTTTCCATTATTTTAAAAGCTTTATTTGGTTCTAGACCCATTTTTATTAAGTAAATCATTATATCATCTCTACAGCATATAGCATCTTGCAGTGTTACTGTTCCTTCTTCTATTAATGTTTGTGCATTTCCTAACCACACATCTGTACCATGTGATAACCCAGAAATACGTATTAGCTCATCAAATGTTGTAGGTCTTGTGTCTACAAGCATCCCTCTAACAAATTTTGTTCCAAACTCTGGTATACCATATGAACCTACCTCTGAATGTATTTGTTCTGGAGTAACACCTAAAGCTTTAGTTGAAGAAAATATTGACATTGTTTCTTTATCGTCTAGTGGTACTTTAGTTGGGTCTTTTCCTGTTAAGTCAAATAACATCCTTATCATTGTTGGATCATCATGTCCAAGTATATCTAACTTTAACAAGTTTTGATCTATTGAGTGATAATCAAAATGTGTTGTAATAATATCTGAGTTTGGATCATCTGCAGGATGTTGTACAGGGGTAAATTCGTATATTTCTCTTCCCTTTGGAACAACTATAATTCCTCCTGGATGCTGACCTGTTGTTCTTTTTATACCAGTGCACCCTTGTGCTAGCCTTAAAACTTCTGCATTGTTTACAGGAACTCCTCTTTCTTCATAATATTTTTTTACATACCCATATGCTGTTTTATCTGCTACTGTACCTACTGTACCTGCTTTAAATGTTGTACCTTTTCCAAATATTACTTCTGTATACTTATGAGCTTTTGCTTGATATTCACCAGAGAAGTTTAAGTCTATATCTGGTTCTTTATCTCCATTAAAACCTAGGAATGTTTCAAATGGTATGTCTATTCCATCTTTAACTAATTTATGACCACATTTTGGACAATCTTTATCTGGTAAATCAAATCCACATAAACATCCATAGTCTGTAAAGTCAGAATACTTGCAATTTGGACATCTATAATGTGGTGGTAAAGAATTAACCTCTGTAATACCAGTCATATTTGCAACAAACGATGAACCAACACTACCTCTTGAGCCAACTATATATCCATCCTCATTTGATTTCCAAACCAATTTTTGTGCAATAATGTACATAACAGAGAAACCATTTTTAATAATAGATGTAAGCTCTTTATCCAACCTTTCTTCAACTATTTGAGGTAATTGCTCTCCATATAATTCATGTGCTTTATTATATGCAATTTCTTTTATTGTTGTCTCACACCCATCAATATGTGGTGGACACTTTTCTGGAGAAATTGGCTTTATTTTTTCACACATATCTGCAATTTTATTTGTATTTGTTACAACTACTTCATATGCTTTTTCTTCCCCTAAATATTCAAATTCTTTTAGCATTTCTTCTGTTGTACGCAAATATATTGGTGCTTGTTCATCACAATCATCATAACCTTGACCTGCTTGTAATATTCTTCTATATATTTCATCTTCTGGGTCCATAAAATGAACATCACATGTTGCAACTACTGGTTTATCTAATTTTTCTCCTAAGGCTACTATTTTTCTATTTATATCTCTTAGTGCTTCTTCGTCTGGTACAACACCTTGCCTTACCATAAACATATTATTTCCGATTGGTTGAATTTCTAAATAATCATAGTCGTTTGCAATTTCTTCTATTTCTTCATCTGTTTTTCCTGCTACAATTGCTCTATATAGCTCTCCTGCCTCACATGCACTTCCTAATATTAATCCTTCTGAATATTTTTTATATAATGATTTTAGTATTCTAGGTTTTTTATAAAAATAATTTAAGTGTGAATATGAAACTAATTTATATAAGTTTTTTAAACCTACATAGTCTTTCGCTAAAATAATAGCATGGTATGTTGGAAGTGATTTATAATCTGCTTTTCCTATTTCTAAGCTATCCACATCATCCCAAGTTTTTGCACCTTTTTCTTTAAGCATTGAAATCATAATATTAAATACTTTTACAGTTGTATCTACATCGTCCAATGCTCTATGTGCTACCTCAACTACAATTCCTAATTTATCTGCAATAAATCCAAGCTTATATTTCTTAAAATCTGGAAATAAGCTTTTTGCAAGCCTTAAAGTATCTAAATATGTATTATTTAATTCATACCCTAATTGTGAAGCATTATATTTTAAAAACCCTATATCAAAGTCAGCATTATGTGCAACCAAAATAGAGTCTCCAACAAATTCTAATATTTTAGGAAATACTTTATCTATTGTCTCTGCATCTTTTACCATATCATCTGTAATATTTGTAACTTCTACAACTTTTTGTGGTATTGGTTTTTCTGGATTTACAAAACAAGAAAACTCGTCTATTACTTCACCATTTTTTACTTTCATTATTCCTACTTCTGTTATTTTTTCTGTTCTAAATGAAAGTCCTGTTGTCTCTAAATCTAGTACACAATAAGTTGCATCTAAGTCTTGTCCTTTAGAAAAAGATATACAAGAAACTGTATCTGGTGCTAAATATGCCTCTACACCATATATAACTTTTAAATCGGGATGAGCCTTTTCCAAATATTTATGTGCTTCTGGAAATGCTTGTACAACTCCATGGTCAGTTATTGCAATTGATTTCATTCCCCATTTTACTGCTCTTTTTAATAAGTCTTCTGCTGATGTCATAGCATCCATTTGACTCATCTGAGTATGCATATGTAACTCTACTCTTTTTTCTTGAGAATTGTCTTGTCTTACTTCTCTTTTTATTCCAGTACTTTCTACAATAGCATTTGCAATAACCCCTAGTTCTTTTGCAAATGGGTCAAATTGTGCTGTACCTATTACTTTAACACCTTTTGCAGAATTCATTCTTTTTAATATTGCTTTAGATTTTTCTGCTTCTAAGAAAACTTTGCATGTTATAGTACTGCTCCCGTCAAACAAATTAAACATTGCCAAAATTTTACCAGATTTTAACTCTCTTGTTTCTGTTGCAAGTATTTCTCCATCTATCATCACTTTTCCGCTATCTATAGTTAAATCTGCTACTTTAACAAGTGGGTCACTCATTTTTCCAACTCTACCATATATAACTGGATTTGTTGTATCTTCTTCTGCTTTTTCATTATTAGATTCTACAGGTTTTGCAACTCCTTGTTCTACATTAGTAGAATTATTATTTTCATTTGCTGCATTACTAACTTTCTTTTCACTCTTTTTACTTTCTGCTGCTTCCACCATTTCTGCTTTTGCAATATTTACAACTTGCTCTTCTAGACTTTCTAAATGTGCTTGATATTCTTTAAGCTTTTCCTCAGAAATATTTTCAACAAATTGAATTTTATAGTTTTCCCCATATATATTTTTAATAAGTTCTGAAAGTACAATATTAAAATTTTTTCCATCTAACAAAGCTTTTCCTTTAAAAGCCAAATTAACATTTACATTACTTCCTTCTACTTCTATCTTGCTTCCTCTAAGTAGCGCTTTTGTTAAAGGGTGTTTTCTTGAAATATATGAAATAATATCTTCCCATTCTTCTTCTATATTTGTTTCAAACTTTTCTAAATATTTTATTCTTATTAAAACATTTTTTAGCTGAAATCTATTTTCTAAATATATCTCAAACTTTTTTAAATCTTTTATTTTAATTTGTTTTTCTGCTTCTATAGATGTTTCTAGTTTTCCACTTTTTTTAAATATATTTATAGAAGTAATTAAAGAATTATATAATGCAAAACTTTCTGTTGTAAAATCTTTAAAAACATCTCTTATTTTCTTTTTGTCGTCTGTAACTTTTTTTTGTACTTGTTCTTTTACCATTACGTTTCTTTGTTCCATTTGACTTCTCATTTCCTTTCCAAAAAAATGGACTTTTCTAAAATTTAAAATATTCTTAGAATATCATTATATGTTACATATACCATTAAAGCCATTAAAAATATAAATCCTACTAATTGAATATTTATTTCTGTCTTTTCTTTTAAAGGTTTTCTTCTAATTGCTTCAATTAATAATATTACTATTTTTCCACCATCTAATGGAGGAAATGGTAGTAAATTTGTAAAACCTAAAGAAATTGATATTAATGCTAAAATATAAATAAAGTCTGCTAATCCATTTGTTTGTGCAACTACATCTGATATTCCAACAGGTCCCATTAATTGGTCTATAGAAACTCCACCTGAGAATAATAACCTTAAATTATCTACTATTGAAATTGCAAACTCTCCTGTATCAAAGAATGCATAATAGATATTATTTATAAAATTATTTTCTGCCATTTTTAAATTTACACCTAATAAATAATTAGACATAACATCTGGCATTATTGTAATATCTACATTTTCACCATTTCGTTCTACTGTAAATTTTATTTCTTCTCCTATAGACAAGTTTATATAATCAACTAATTTTTGTGCATTATTTTCAACAGGATTATCATTAATAGCAATTATAATATCTTTTGCTTGTAATCCTTGTTTTTCTCCTGGACTATTTGGATAAAGTGCTGCTATTTCAGTTAGTTTATCATTTGATGTATTTACTGCTATACCTGTATAATTATACTTTTCTTCTGTTGGCTTTATTTTTAATTCTTGCTCTTTTCCATCTCTTTCTATTAAAATGCTTAATTCATTTCCATTAGATTTTTCTAGTGCTTCATCTAAGTCTGCCTTATTTTTTATTTTCTTTCCATCTATTTTTAAAATTTTATCATTTTCTTGAAGTCCAGCTGTTTGTGCACTGTAATTTGGAACTACTGTATCAATCACATTAGAAACATTATTTCCAACACATGACATTAATGTAAAATAAATTAATAGTGCAAAAATAATATTTACTAATCCACCTGCTGCAACTACTGCAATTCTTTTTGGTATGCTTGCTTTACTAAAAGAACCCTCCACTTCTGAGCGTTCTTCTTCTCCTTCCATATTACAAAATCCCCCAAGAGGAATTAATCTTAACTGAAAAAGAGTTTCCTTACCTTGCTTTTTAAATATAACTGGACCAAACCCTATAGCAAATTCATTTACCCTTATTTTACATAGCTTAGCTACTATAAAGTGTCCACCTTCATGAATAAAAATAAGAAAACCTAATATAAAAATTATTTTTAAAATCGTAAGTAAAGCTCCTAACAAAACAGCCTCCTTTAAAAAATAAAATTATTATAGATATTTTTAATTTATATATAAATATCTTAAAATTTAAATGACAAAGTTAAAAACTAAATTAACTATTAGACATTATACCTTAATATAAGAAACTTCAAGTATTTGATATTCAATACAAAACATCAAAATAATAAATAATAAACATTAAATATTAATACCACATACTAAATAATATAAATTAAGTGTAATAAAATATATGCAAATGGTGCAATAAATATTAAACTATCTATTCTGTCTAACATTCCACCATGTCCTGGAATTAAATGGCTAAAATCTTTAATTCCTACATATCTTTTTATACTTGATGCAGCTAAGTCTCCTACTTGACCTACAATACTTAATAATACTCCTATTCCTGCTATTAATAAATAATTTATATTCATTCCAAATACGTTATTACAAATTGCTGCATATCCAACTATTAAGGCAGTAGCTCCAATAGTTCCTCCCACACAACCTTCAATCGTTTTATTTGGACTAATTTCTGTAAATTTATGAGTTCCAAAATATTTTCCTACAAAATACGCAAATACATCTGTTCCCCATCCTGCAAGAAGTGCAAACCAAAGTATTATTTTACCATTTGGTAAGTTTTCTCTTATTATTGGAATAAACATTAGAAAAATTGCTATATAACATATTCCGAAAAATGTAATTGCTATATCCATTACATTTATTTTTAAATTGCTAGTTATTACAATTAAAAATAATGCTAATATAGAAACTGAAAGCAGTACTCCAATTATTTTAAGCATCCATTCAATTGGTATAATGTGAATAAATGCTATGGAAGAAGCTGCTATATATCCAATACTTTTAATAGGATTTGCTTTTCCCTTAAATGCGTTGTAAAACTCATGTAAACTTAAAATTGCAATTAAACTTATTACAACATCTACTAAATATTTATTTCCCCATATTAAAATTATCGCCACTAGGGGAAATAAAATTAACCCTGACACAATTCTTGTTACATTAATTTTTTTCTTTGCTTTTTCCATAGTTTTTAATTTCCTTTCAATTCTTGTTGTTTTTTATACAGTTTTAATTTTATTTGAATTCTACTTAATCTTTATCTTACTCTATTATTACTTTTATTATATTTCAATTATAAAAATAATAAATATATATGTATTCATTTTATAATTCAATTTCTATATTATTTAGCACCAAACTTTCTATTTCTTCTTTCATATTCTAATATTGCCTCATCTAAATCATCTCTATTAAAGTCTGGCCAATATTTGTCTGTAAATATAAATTCTGTATAAGATAATTGCCATGGCAAAAAATTGCTTATTCTCTTTTCTCCACCTGGTCTTATCAATAAGTCAGGATCTGGCATTCCAGCTGTATATATATTATTTGAAATTAAATCTTCATTAATATCTTCAACAGATATTTCATTATTTTTAACAGATGTTGCTATACTTTTAACTGCTCTTGTAATTTCATCTCTTCCACCATAATTAAAAGCAATATTAAGTTTTAAGCCAGTATAATCTTTTGTTTTATCTTCTAATTTTAATATCAATTTTTGTATACCTGGATCTAATCTTGTTATGTCTCCAAGAACATTTATTTTTACATTATCTAAGTCAGAACTATTTAATAAATCATCTAAATACCACTTTAATAGAAACATTAAAGCCCCAACTTCTTCTTCAGTCCTTTTCCAGTTTTCAGTTGAGAAGGCATAAACTGTTAAATATTTTATGCCTATTTCGTTTGCATATTTAGCAATTCTTTTTAGATTTTCTGCCCCTTCTTTATGTCCTTGCTTAGTTTCTAAATCTTTTTCTTTTGCCCATCTCCTATTGCCATCCATTATTATGGCTATATGTACAGGTAAATTTTCTTTATTAAGTTCCATATTATTATCCTCTTTCATTATTCTTTTTAAATACTATAAATATTATATTTTGGAACTGCATTATATAGACATTACTTCTTTTTCTTTACTTTCTAATATTTTATCTATTTCTTCAACTTTACTATCTGTCAATTTTTGAACATTATTTTCTGCTAATTTTAAATCATCTTCTTTGATCCATCCGATCTTTCGTAAAATCTCACAGAACACAACACTCAGTATTGCAGGGAGAACAAAACAGATCAATACCAGACCAAGCCAGTCAAAACCTGTGATAGCAGTCTTTGTTCCGGCAGCAATATCATTCAGCCATCCGGTGTATACACCGATCTGACCAACAAATCCACAGGTTCCCATACCGGAAGATACCGGAGTACCGTTCATCTGCATTTTAAAAATACAGGTTGCGATCGGGCCGGTAATGGCAGAAGCAAGTGTTGGTGGAATCCAGATGCGTGGATTTTTTACAATATTACCCATCTGCAGCATGCTTGTTCCAATTCCCTGTGCGATCAGACCGCCCCATTTATTTTCCTTAAAGCTCATAACCGCAAATCCAACCATCTGCGCACAGCATCCGGCAACAGCAGCACCTCCGGCAAGTCCGGTCAGGCTGAGTGCAGCACAGATCGCAGCACTGCTGATCGGAAGTGTCAGGGCAATACCTACAAATACAGATACTAAAATACCCATTAAGAATGGCTGAAGCTCTGTTGCCCACATGATCACATTTCCCACCTTCATGGCTGCTTTTCCAAGAGCCGGTGCAAGAAGTGCAGATAATGCGATACCTACGCCAATGGTAACAAGAGGTGTAACAAGGATATCCACTTTTGTCTCTTTGGAAACAGCCTTACCTGCTTCTGATGCCAGAACTGCTACAAACAGAACTGCCAGAGGACCACCTGCGCCGCCAAGTGCATTGGATGCAAAACCTACGGTGATCAGGGAAAATAATACAAGGGGCGGGCAGTGAAGGGCATAGCCAATCGCTACCGCCATAGCCGGGCCACTCATGGCAGATGCAAGGCCGCCTACTGTATAGGCTGTGTCATTAACAGTTGCCACTGTCATGGTTAAAAACGGGATATGAAGCTGACTTCCCAGTGTATTGATAATGGTTCCGATCAAAAGGGAACAGAACAGTCCCTGCGCCATTGCACCAAGAGCATCAATGCCATACCGTTTTACACTGATCTCAATGTCTTTCCGGTGCAGAAAATCTTTTAACTTTTCCATAATGCCTCCATAACATAATCTGTTTTCTTTTCATCATTTAACGTCCCCGCAATTTTAACTCTGTTTTTCTGTCTTGTCAATTACTTTTGTCATATGACAAGACAGTTGACTTTACAAAAATAGTTCAAAGCAGTCTGCACACTTTTACACATACCAAAAAGCCAGGAGTTAAACTCCTGGCTCTCTGGTGTAATGCGAATAGGATTTCATTGTTTGTCTGCCGGAAAGCCTTTCCCGAACAGCTTGTATAGATTTTAGCATACTTTTCATATAAATGCAACTCATATTTAACAAAACAAGGCCTTATAGGGAATTTTTGTAACTTTTATGTAAAATTTCACCCTGCAAACATGACTCCATCCAGTACGCTTTCAAGTTCCTCCCCATTTATTTTCTGGGGCCAGTCACTGTTATACATAGATACCTTTCCGTACTGATCCCCATCATAACGAAAGATCACGTAACTTTCATTATCTGTCATGTAAAAATACAGTTTTGTTCCCACAGGGATCACTTCTGTTTTTCCATTTTCTCTTCCAGAGGCATCTGTCTTTTTTACAGTCAGTGCCTTTTTTACTGTAACCACTATTTCTGCCGGGCCTACCACATAAGGATCTCTGCTTTCTAAAAGTCCAGAGCTTCCTACATGATAATGTCTGCTGCCGGAATAGGTACTGAATGCGTTCATAGTCTTTTCAAGGTAAAGAGCACCTGGATCATTGTATGCAGCCACATCCTCGCTGTTGGTAAAAAGACTGTTCTCATTATAATTATACTCATATCGTATCAGTGCCGGAGTTCCCTCTACATATCCCAGATCATGGATCTGCCCATTTGTGATCTC
>OLVR01002500.1_pt1 | contig 13778 bp, 9 predicted proteins | sample 1673261 | NCBI WGS metagenome assembly OLVR01 (sample SAMEA3178938, study PRJEB25190) | human gut metagenome | biome: human gut; feature: human-associated habitat; material: faeces | place: Austria | collected 2013 | reverse complement strand
CAAGCGGTTCCTGTTCATTTCCTAAATCGATGAGGAGCTGATAGCGGTCCATCCAATCGTCGAAATCACTGAATTCGGCAATTACTTCATCTTGTACTTCATTGATACTCATAATAATTTATCTTTAGTATTTATTTCTCTTTATAGATAACTTCCATAATGGTCTGGCCCACCGCTTTCAGGGTGTTGCGGTCGATTCCGTCCATATCATCCTTCAAGGTGTGCCAGTTTTCGTAAAATCCGGTTTCCTCGCTGCATTGGATGATGTCGATAGTGGGAATACGTGCACTGCGGTTAACAAAAAGGTGGTCGTCCGTTACGGTGCTCCCTCTTTCTTTTACGAAATACCGTCCGTAACCCAGGTTGTTGGCTGTGTTCCATACTTTCCGGTTGATGCCTTTGGCAAATTCTTCGGAATAGCCTTCGTAGAGGAAAGTGGCGTCTTTGGCCCCCACCATGTCAAGAAGAATACCAAAACGTGCGTTATATCCTTGCACATGAGGATTCTGGGCCCAATACTGCGAACCAAGAGCCCATTGCTCCTCCTTATGTGTGCCCTCATAAGACTGGTGAGGGCCGTAGTCTTCGGCATCCACCAATACGATATCAATGCCCAGTTCCGGTTGTTGCTTGTGAAGCTGGCGGGCAATTTCGAGCAATACGCCTACGCCGCTTGCACCGTCGTTGGCGCCGAGGATGGGTGTGTGCCGGTTCTTTTCATCGGGGTCGGCATCTGCCCAGGGGCGGCTGTCCCAGTGCGAGAGAAGCAAGATGCGTTTTTTCGTTTCGGGTTTGTAGCTGCCGATGATGTTGCGGGCTTTCAGCAATGTGCCGTCATAGGCTATTAAATCTACTTGCTGGCTGTATACGGTGGCTCCGAACTGCTCCAGCTTCTTTACGAGATACTCTCCGCAGGCTCTATGCGCTGCCGTATTGGGTACGCGCGGGCCGAAATCCACCTGTGCCTTGACATACTGATAAGCGCTGTCCGCATCAAACTGGGGGACGTTGACTGTGCTTTGGGGCTGTTTGCCTTCGCTGTCTGCGTTGTTTCTGCTTTTATTGCTGCATGCCACCATAGCTACGAACAACAGTAGGAATAGTGGGATAATTGTATAATTCCGTTTCATTCTTTGTGAGTGTTAAAACTTAGTTTCACTTCTTTTTTCCCGACTTCCAGCGTGACCTGTGCGCCGTTGATCATCGGCACATTCATTGTGACGTGTCCCACCGGAAAGCCGAAGCATATGGGGTAATCATATTCTTTTACCAGATCGGCCAGTGCGCCATACAAGTCTTTGCCTAAAGACATATTCTCCTCGTATTCGGTGAACTGTCCGATGATCAGTCCGGACAACTTCTCAAGTATGCCGCCCAGCTTCAGGTTGTACATCATGCGCTCCACTGCATGGGGGCGCTCGCCTATGTCCTCGATGAAGAGTATCGTGCCTTCTGCCGGAATGTCATAAGGTGTGCCTCGCAGACCGTAAAAGACGGATATGTTTCCTCCCCGGAGTATTCCCGTTCCCTCGCCTTTGTGGTTGAGCTTATGGGCAGGGCAGGTGTAGCCGAACGCTATCTCTTCTTGCAGCTTGTTGCCGAACAGAATATCTTTCAGAGCCAGGGTGCAGAAATCATCTTCCGGTTCTACGGTAAGATGACGCGCCATTGGAGCATGCAGCGAGGCAAAGCCGTTATGCTGGAATACATTATGCAGGGCTGTGATGTCGCTGAAGCCGATGAGCCATTTGGGGTGCTGGCGAAACTTGGTGAAGTCGAGCTTCCCTGCCAGATGCACAGCGCCGTATCCGCCGCGGCTGCAAAGGATGATTTTGGCTTTCTCGTCGTCCATAGCTTCTTGCAGGTCTTTCAGTCGCTGCTGTATGCTTCCTGCATAGGTTCCATGTGCACTTCCTGCATGTTTGGCGATGACCACTTCCAGTCCCCATGACTTCAGCCGTTTCTTGGCCCCTTTCAGGAAGGACTTGTCTATCTTGCTGGAAGGAGAGAGGATTATCACCCGGTCTCCCTCATGCACGTATGGCGGAAAAATGAGGCTGTTCATATTGTATATCTCTGTATTTATGGCAAAAGTACATAATTCACCACAGAGGACACAGTGTTTCACAGAGTTTTTTTCTTTTATATCATATTCAGGCATAAGGACGAAAGAGCAAATATCTGTTGTGTTGCATAATCGGTATCTGTCTGCATGGTTTATGTCCTTATGCTCCTTTGTCTCAAAGGAAACGCTGCTCTTTTGTCTCGATTCTGTCAAAATGATATTAAACATAGAAAATAAAATAAGGTGTAACGTTTATTTTCTCGGCATTTTTTTAGATATTTGCTAAAAATCTAACGTTATGGAACCTATTCGGAACTTTGATCAACTGACCTCCCACCTGAAAACCTTGAATAAGAGGAAGCGCATTGCCGTAGTTTGTGCTGATGACCCCAATACTGAATATGCCATATCCCGCGCTTTGGATGAAGGTATTGCGGAGTTTCTGATGATTGGCGATTCGGCTATTCTGGAAAAATATCCTACCTTGAAGAAGTATCCTGAGTATGTGCGGACTTTGCATATCGAGGACAAAGATGAAGCCGCACGCGAAGCGGTGCGCATCGTGCGTGAGGGTGGCGCGGACATTTTGATGAAAGGCATAATCAATACAGACAACCTGCTCCATGCCATTCTCGACAAAGAGAAGGGCCTGCTGCCCAAAGGAAAGATTCTGACGCACCTTGCTGTAATGCAGATTCCCACCTATGATAAACTGCTGTTTTTTTCGGATGCCGCTGTCATTCCCCGGCCCACTCTGCAGCAGCGGATAGAGATGATTTGGTACGCCATTCATACCTGTCGCCATTTTGGTATCGGGCAACCGCGCATCGCCCTTATCCATTGTACGGAGAAAGTGAGCGCCAAGTTTCCCCATTCGTTGGACTACGTCAACATTGTAGAACTGGCCGAAGCCGGCGAATTCGGGAATGTCATTATCGACGGCCCGCTGGACGTAAAGACATCCTGCGAGAAGACGAGCGGTGACATTAAGGGCATCGTGTCTCCCATCAATGGGGAGGCTGATGTATTGATTTTCCCGAATATAGAATCGGGCAATGCCTTTTATAAGGCCGTTTCCCTTTTCTCCCATGCCGATATGGCAGGTTTGCTTCAGGGGCCTGTCTGCCCGGTGGTGCTGCCGTCGCGCAGTGACTCCGGCTTGTCCAAATATTACAGTATCGCCATGGCATGCCTCACCTGCTCCGGTGTTGCAGATGAAGGACACGCCATGACCGTAGGAAACAAATAGCAGATATATAAATGAAAATACTCGTCATCAACCCCGGTTCCACTTCGACCAAGATTGCCGTATACGAGAACGATACCCCCCGTCTGGTGCGTAACATCCGCCATACGGTGGACGAACTGTCCTCTTTCTCACACATCATCGACCAGTTTGAGTTCCGCAAGAACCTGGTGCTGAAAGAGCTGGAGGCTGATAATATTCCTTTTGAGTTTGACGCCATAGTGGGACGCGGCGGACTGCTGAAACCGATACCGGGCGGCGTATATGAGGTGAATGATGCCATGCTGGATGATATTCTGCATGCCATGCGCACCCACGCCTGCAACTTGGGATGCCTCATAGCTTCCGAACTTGCCACACTGCTTCCCGGTTGTCGTGCGTTCATAGCCGATCCGGGCGTTGTGGATGAGCTGGATGAGATAGCCCGTATCACAGGGTCTCCTCTGATGCCCCGCATCACTATCTGGCATGCGCTGAACCAACGCGCCATTGCCCGCAGATATGCGGCCGCACAGCATGTCAGGTATGAAGATCTGGATCTGATTGTTTGTCACTTGGGCGGTGGCATATCTGTCGGTGTCCATCATCATGGCAAGGCTGTCGACGTTAATAATGCGCTTGACGGCGAAGGACCGTTTTCGCCGGAGCGTGCGGGGACACTTCCGGCAGGACAGTTGATCGACCTTTGTTGCTCCGGCCGCTACACAAAAGACGAACTTAAAAAGCGTATCTCCGGGCGTGCCGGTCTGACGGCCCATCTGGGCACGACAGATGTTCCTGCCATCGTCCGCCGGATAGAAGAGGGGGACAGGCATGCCGGACTGGTACTGGATGCCATGATCTATCAAATCGCTAAAAGCATCGGCGCGGCTTCAGTTGTGTTGTACGGCAAGATAGACGCCATTCTTCTGACGGGTGGCATGGCACATTCCGATTATATCATTTCCCGGCTGAAAGAACGTATCTCGTTCCTTGCACCGGTGCATGTTTATCCGGGTGAGGACGAAATGGAGGCATTGGCATTGAATGTGCTTGGAGCATTGAGGGGGGAACTGCCGATACAGGTATACAAATAGATTTATACTGCCCATGATTTGAATGAGATACCTATACCAAATTTATACCCTCCTTTGGTATGAGTTGTTCCACCCTTTGGTACTTGTCCTACCAACCTAAGGAACACGTTGTACCTACGGTTGGTACATTCCGTACCAACCGTAGGTATTCTCCAAACCCTCCGAGCTTATCTGCATAGCTCCCGGAGCGTAAGAAAACGAGCCCCTTGACTATCATCATATCTCCTTTTGCTCACTTCATAAAAAGAAGGAGCAAAGTCCCCCCGACTTTGCTCCTTACAATCTTTTTACCGTAATAACTAATACAAAGAAAACGTCATTAATCAAAGAATATACCTTTGTATCATTTAGAAGTTATTCCCTCCGGCATCCCACCAAAGGCGCGTGCCACCGTTGTCTGCACCGCCCAGCTTGCTGACTAAGGCGTCATATAGAGCTTTGTTGTCCGTCTTGTAGTCTTGGTTGAAAAAGACACGGCGAATCATATCGTCGGTGCTGATGGTGTTGCCGCTGTTGTTCACTGCAACCTTGATGAGCTGGGGATAACCGGTGCGGCGTTGTTCCGCCCATGCTTCACAACCTTCCGGATAGATAGCCAGCCACTTTTGGGTGATGATTCTTTCCAGTTTCAGTTCCAGTGGGGCGCTTTCATCCCATTTCGGAGTGATGCTTGTCGGTGCGTCCGCATCGAATTTCTTATCGAATGCGTCTACATAAGCCGCCGGAGTTTCTTCGCTTTCCAGATATTCACTGACGCCGCTGGCATCCCATTGTGCGAAAGAGACGGTGATGCCCTGCTTATAGCAGTTTTCTACATTCTCGGACGTGTAATTCCTCAGGGCTGCTTCTGCACGCAGGAACCATACTTCGGCAGCACTCATGACGATGATTTTACTGCCGGTTGTGATGGCGGTCTGAGAGTGGGTGGAGTAGCGGTTGTCGGCTACGCCTGTTCCCTGGCGGACGCCTTTGTATTCACCTTCGATGCTGTTTAGCTGTTTCACACCGGCAACTTCCTTAATAATGTTTCCCTCTTTGTCCCTGCCGTCTTGTGCGAGGTTGAAGTAGGATTTGATGCGAGGGTCGTTATAGCCTTTCAGGTACGACTCCAAACTTGCATTCATATATACTTCGCTCCAGCCGGCAACACCACCCAGCGGGTTGCGGATGCCGTATTGCCCCACTGTTTCGTTAGCAGTTTCCAGTACGCCGCCGTTCTTGGAGTCCAAAGCTGCCTTGGCTTGTTCTTCTGCCAGCGCGGGAGCCACATTGGATACACGCATGGCAAGACGCAAGCGCAGGGAGTTGGCAAATTTCAGCCATTGTGCGGGAGTGCGTTTGCCTTCAGGCATCATGAAGTCGGCGCTTTCAAAAGACACGCCGCCCTTATAGTCTTTCAATATATTCACCGCTGTGGCGAGGTCTTCAAAGAAACGTTTGTAAACTTCTTCTTGTGACTGTGGCTTTTGGTCGGCGGTTCCGAATCCGTCGTAAAGGATTGGACCGTAATAGTCGCTTACCCGGTGAAGGGTTGCCACTTTAAGGATTTTGGTAATGGCGTGGTACAGAGGCCATTCCTTTTCTGTGTTCAGTTTCTCGGCATCGGCGATGGAAGGCATGACATATCCGTAGGTGTACACCCACATGGCACTTGTCCAACCGTTATTCAGGTTGTAGGTGGAGTTGTTTGCATTGAACGCGCCGTTCATGTCGTGGAAATATCCGCAGAACATATCGGCAGCCAAGTTCTGTATGATTTGATATTGCCAGTCGGTTCCGTTTACACCGGTCTGGTAGATGATGCCTTTCTGAATGGTGGAGAAAGGTACGAGGTTGGTTTGATTGTCGTACTTCTGTAATTCGTCTGTATAGGCTCCGTCGGTGCTGTTGAAGTCGGTAAAGTTATCGGTACAGGATGAGAAACTCAGGAGTCCGCCGAGGAGTAATGCGGTTGTATATTTTATCTTATTCATATCGTTCGGGTATTTAGAAAGTGAATTTAATGTTGAATCCGATGTTTCTTGTTGAAGGCATGCCGAAGGTGTCCAGACCTTGGTTGTCATTGCCCACTGACATTGTTGCATCCGGATCGAACGGGGCGTCTTTGTAAATGAAGAACAGGTTGCGTGCCACCAACGAAAGGTCTACGCCTTTGATGAATCCGGTCTTTTCGAGCATCCGTTGCGGGAAGGAATAACCCAATGAGACTTCACGCAGGCGGATGTTCGTTCCGTCGTAGCGGTAAAATTCGGTTGTGCCGTTGCCGCGGTCGCCCACCATTTGATAGAACTTCTGCACATCGCTGATCTTGTGTCCTTCCAGCATATAATGACCTGCGTTGCGGGCGTCACCGGTTGCTTTGCTTACCCCTGCATAGTCCAGTCCGGCTTGTGTCAGTGAAATAACGTCGCCGCCTACGCGTGTGTCAATCAGGAAGTAAAGGGAGAAGCCTTTGTAGGTCAGAGTGTTGCTCCACCCCAGCGTCCAGTCGGGATTGAAATTACCGATCTTGGCGGCCTTGTCCGTAGTGACCTGTGGCAGTCCGGCCTTTGCATTGGGTTTGCCGTCTTTGTCTGTTTCGGGTTCCAGCAGGATTTTGCCGCTTTCGTCGCGTACAAATACGTTGCCGTAAATATCGCCCAGCGAACCGCCTTCTACGACCATCATCTTATAAGGCATGCTTACGTTGCCCGATGCGTATTGGAAGTTGGGGGTGCCACCCAGGGAAACAATCTTATTCTTGTTGGTGGCGAAGTTGAACTGTGTTTTCCAACGGAAGTCATCGTTCATCAACGGAGTTGCGCCTAAAGTGATTTCAACGCCTGTGTTGCGGATTTTACCTGCATTTATCCAGCGGTAAGGACGTTGCTCGGCTGTGGTGTTGACGCGAATCAACTGGTTCTTGGTATCGGTGCGGTAGAACGTGAAATCAAAGTCCAAACGGCTGTTGAAGAATTTCCATTCGGTACCTACTTCGATGGAGTTACTGATTTCCGGTTTCAGGTCTTCCGCAAAGTAATAGTCGATAGGCTGCACCACACCGCCTGCCGTAATTGTCTGTGCCGGACTGGTGATGCCGATAGGAAGGTCGTTACCTACTTGTGCCCAGGAAGCGCGCACTTTGCCGAAGCTGATCCATTCCGGCAGGTTGAGAGTCTTGTTGATAATCCATGAAAGGCCGACTGACGGATAGAAGAATCCGGAATTTTCACTCTTGGTATTGGCAAGCGTGGAGGACCAGTCGTTGCGTGCGGTAACATCCAGGTAGATACTCTCTTTCCAACCGATCTGAGCCGTTGCGAATAAGGATTGGATGGTACGCCTTTGGTTGGCTGTCTCATCAATGAATGAAGTGCCTGCACCGCCCAGGTTCATGTTGGGGACTGTGAATACATTGGCTTTGTATAAACCGGACTTACCGGAATCAAGGCTTAAGGAATTCACTTTTGTGGTATTGATGCTGCTGCCTATGGCTGCATTCAAAGTCCAGTCATTCCATGTCTTGTTGAACATAGCCATAACGTCACCGTAAATCATGAAATCCTGACGGTTCATTTTGATGTAACGTCCGTTTTGATGTGCCACATCGGCTGCTGTGCCGGCATACATCTTCTGTTCGTAATTGTCATTGATATAGTCCACGTTGCCACGAGCCTGAATGCTAAACCAGTCGTTTATTTTCAGGTTGGCGCTTAATGCGGCCAATGTGCGGAAACGCTTGTCATTGCTGGTAACCCTGTTGGTCAGCCAATAAGGGTTCTGGTTGAACCCGTTGATGTCCGTATACCAGTTTTGCAAGGGCATGGCTCTGTTTTCATCATATTTTTCGAATCCGTTGTTGTCACGATAGGCGCTGAGGTCTTCGCCGCGCGGGAAAGTGTACAACCCTACCAATGGGTTCATGTAGTAACCACCGGAAGTGGGGCGGTTCTTGATTTTCTGAGTCATCAGGTTTACGTTGGCGTCCAAGGTCAGGCGGTCATTGAACAGAGAAGCCGTTTCGCGGAAAGTGATATTGTGCTTTTGCAGCTTATTCACATCGACTATGCCTTTGGCGGTCGTGTTGGCGTAAGAGAAGTAGGTTTGCATTTTCTCTTTGCCTGTCATGATAGATAATGAGTTGGTTGCAGTAACTCCATTGCTGAAATAGTCGTCTACATTATTGTAGGCCTTCAAATTCTTATCTTCGGTTCCCCAACTGGTTGCACCGCTTGCACCGTATCTGTCTTGGAATTCGGGCAGGCAGATGGCATGGTCTACGGTGAGGTTGGAGTTGAATACGATGCGCTGCATACCGGCTTTTCCTTTTTTGGTAGTAATCAGGATTACACCGTTGGCGGCTTGAGACCCGTAGAGGGCTGCTGCGGAAGCGCCTTTCAAGATGCTCATGCTTTCAATATCGTCCGGGTTTAAGTTGGAAATACCGTCGCCGGAGTCGCGGTTGCCGGCGTCGTTGTTGCCACCCATGGCGGAGTACGCCTGTTCGGCCACGCTGTTCAGCATGGGTACACCGTCGATGACGTATAGCGGTTGGTTGTTTCCGTCGGCGTTGGCAGAACGGATACCGCGGATGGAAACTTTGGCAGAGCCGCCTAAACCGGAGGCGTTGCGGGTGATAGACACACCTGCTGTTTTGCCTGCCAGTGCGTTAATCATGTTGGGATCTTTGGCGCGGGTCAGCTCATCACCGCCTACCTGCTGGGTGGAATAAGTAAGGGAGGCTTCCTTTTTCTTGATACCCATAGCTGTTACAACAACGGTCTCCAATGCCAGAGCTTCCTCTTTCATTTGTACTTTCAGCGATGTCCGGCCGTTAAGTGCAATGCTTATGGGCTCATAGCCGATATAGGAAATGACTAAAGTGGCATTGGCTGGTGCATTGAGGGTGAATTCACCGTCCAGATTGGTAATGATGCCGTTGGTTGTTCCTTTCTCCAGAATGTTTGCGCCGATGATCGGTTCGCCTTTAGAGTCTGTGACGACACCTTTTACGGTGACTCTCTCTTGTTGCACTCCGTCAGTGTTTTCGGTGTTTTCGCTTTTCTTGGTCAGAACGATGTTTTTGCCTTCCATTACATATTTGATGCTTGTTCCTGCAAAGACTTCATCCAGAAGTTCGGCTACCGACTTGCCTTCTGCTTCTACATTGACAGTGCGGCGTACATCTACGCTTTTTTTGTTGTACACAAATAAATACTCTGTTTGAGATTCAATTTTGGAAAGCACCTGTCCCACTCTCAACTGGGAGCTGGGGATATTTACTTTGGCATTTTGAGAGTAACTATTCCCGCAGTATGCTTGGAATGTTACAAACAGAAGAAGGAATAGTGTGATCTTCATAGCGCGCAATAATTGCTTAATTTCAAAACTTTTTGGACAAAAAAGCCCATTCAAAGAAATTTTTCTCATATCTTTGTCACTGTGTTAAGTTAATAAATTGATTAAGGTCGATTTTTGACTGTTTCGGATCGGAAAGTATGGGGGTACTTTCCGATCTTTTTTATCAAAAAAAGGGGAAGTAATTCTCAGACTGTTTCTGCTATGGTTTCATAATCTTTATTTTTAAGGGGTTAGTACTAAATTTAAAGGTTCTTTATCTATTCATATATGATTATCGAGTCTTTGTTTTCATTAATGCGGAATTTGAACGGGTGCTCTTTGGAGATGGTCCGTAGGATATGCTCAATGCCGTCTTGTTCCCTGAACTTGCCGGTCAGACCTTCGTGGGTCAGCAGTCTGGGGCTGGTAACGGCTATTTTTACATTGTAGTATTTTTCAAGTTTGTCTAAGATGACGCTGAACGGGACATCGTCGAAACAGTACAAGCCTTCTTTCCAACGGAGGTATTGGTATGAGGGGAGTATCGTTTTCTTGCAATGACCGTCATAATTGGCAAAGAACTCATCTTTTTGCAGGCGGGTAATCACTTGGTCGTTACAGCTCGGATAGATATCTACAATGCCTTCTACCAGAGTCGTCTCAAATTCCTTACTGCCCTTGTATGCGCAGACATTGAAGCTGGTTCCGACTACCCGCACCTTATTCATCTCCGTATGTACGTAAAATGGTAACTTTTTGTTCTTGGCAACTTCAAAGTAGGCTTCACCGTCTAATTCCACATTACGTTCGCTGCGACCGAAGTTGGAAGCGTATGTCAATGTCGACTTGGCGTTCAGCCATACGCGTGTACCGTCGGCAAGCGTAATCTGGGCACGTTGTCCGGCAGGGACGGTAATGGTTTGGGGCTGTGCGCCTTTGTTGTATATATAGTCTGCGGTCATGTAGTAGGCGGATACGGCTATGATGATAGCAGCTGCGATACGCGCCGTCCAGCGGAAGAGGGGAATGAGATGCGCTGCTCTTTTCTTGCCGTCTTGTTTGGTGGAGAATAGGGATACGTCGAACAGCATACGTTCTTTCAGGAAGGTTTCCCGGTTTTCTTCGGAGGTTTCAACCCAGTTCAATATCTGCTTCTCTTCTTCAATGGAAGCTGTTCCTCTAAAATATCTGTATAGTAATTCCTGGTTCATCATAAACGAATTGCTTGGTTATAAGGAGGTCCTCTGTGGCCCCTCTGCATATATAACCGACGAGACGGCGGCAACCCTATCGGAAAATGGAACTTTTTTTGAATAAAAGTGATTTTAACGTTTACAGGAGTATGGAAGCCAGGTAATCCTTTAGCTCCAGACGTAGTATGCGCAAGGCTTTGGTGATATGTGCCTCTACGGTTTTCAGGGAGATGTGCAGTTGCTCTGCTATCTGCCTGTTGGGAAGGTTTTGATAACGGCTCAGCATGAAGATAGTCCGGCTTTGCTGAGGCATGTGTTCTAACGCCTTGTGGACAATGTGCTGTATCTCATTGTCGAATATTTGTTCGGGTTCACAGGCCTTCAGGGTCGATATGCGTAAATTCAATTCCCGTTGGCTATGGCTGTTGATATCTTCTTCTGCCCGCAGGCGTATTTGTTTGTGCTCTAAAATATTCAGGGATTTGTTTTTGATGATTGTCAGCAACAGGGCGTGAAGGTTGCTGTCTTTTTCCCAGTGGTCGCGATTTTCCCATAGAGTAATCATGGATTCCATTAATACATCTTCGGCTTCAACTCTGTCTCTGAGGTAGGAGTAAGCAAAAGTCAGGAACTTTTCTCGATTCTCTTGGAAAAAGCGGGAGAAAAGATCCATTGTATGTAATCTGGTAAGATCGGACATTCAGTTTGATGTTTTTCGGACAATTTAAGGTTTTGCATGACAAAACAACGCAATCTTTTTGTAATATGCAAATATATCTGTTGTTTTTATAACTGCCGTCGGTGCATTGGGACAAAAAGAAAGCCCGACAGCAGATTGCTGTCGGGCTTGTCGCATCCTGATTGTATTTAATGAGGATTATTTTCTTTCTTTTCCGGTCTTTCTTGTCTTTCCGGTCTTGGAAGCAATACTTTACGGGACAGTTTGAACTTACCGGTTTTAGGATCGATATCGAGTAGTTTCACGTCGATTTCATCACCTTCCTTGATTCCGGCTTCTTCTACTGTTTCCAGACGTTTCCAATCAATTTCGGAAATATGAAGCAAACCGTCCTTGCCCGGAAGGAACTCAACGAATGCACCGTAAGGCATGATGGAACGTACTTTTCCTTTGTAGACTTCACCTACTTCCGGTACGGCTACGATACCCTTGATGATACGCATTGCATCTTCAATGCACTTCTTGTTGGTTCCGGCAATTTCAATTCTGCCGATGTTGTCTATTTCTTCAATAGTGATTGTTGCACCGGTCTCTTCCTGCATACCCTGGATGATCTTTCCGCCCGGGCCGATTACGGCGCCGATGAATTCTTTAGGAATAGTCATGGTTTCGATGCGGGGAGCATGAGGCTTCAGGTCATCATGCGGCTCTGCAATACATTCGGTGATTTTGCTCAGGATGTATTCGCGACCTTCTTTGGCCTGCAGCAATGCTTTCTCCAAAATCTCGTAAGACAGACCGTCTACCTTGATGTCCATTTGGGTAGCAGTGATACCGTCTTTTGTACCGGTTACTTTGAAGTCCATATCGCCGAGGTGGTCTTCATCGCCGAGGATGTCCGACAATACGGCATATTTCTCTTCACCTGCGTTCTTAATCAATCCCATTGCGATACCTGATACCGGTTTTTTGATTTTTACACCGGCATCCATCAGGGCCAATGTTCCGGCACATACGGTAGCCATAGAAGAAGAACCGTTTGATTCGAGAATATCGGATACTACGCGTACTACATAAGGATAGTCTGCCGGAATTTGTCCTTTCAATGCACGCCATGCCAAATGACCATGACCGATTTCGCGACGGCCTACACCGCGCTGTGCTTTGGCTTCACCCGTAGAGAACGGAGGGAAGTTGTAGTGCAGTAAGAAACGTTCTTTTCCATGTTCCAGAACATCGTCGATAATCTTCTCATCCAGTTTTGTACCTAAAGTAACGGTGGACAAAGACTGGGTCTCACCACGTGTGAAGATGGCAGAGCCATGAGGTCCGGGCAAATAACCGATCTCACACCAAATAGGACGGATTTCGGTAGTCTTACGTCCGTCAAGGCGTTTGCCTTCGTCCAAGATGGAACGGCGCATGGCTTCTTTCTCAACGTCGTGATAGTAACGGTCGATAAGCGGAGCCTTTTCTTCCAACTCCTCTTCGCTGAACTGTGCTTTGAATTCTTCACGAATAGCATCGAAAGCATCCATGCGTTCGTGTTTGTTTTTGTTACCGGAAGCGGCGATAGCGTAAGCCTTGTCATAGCAAGCGTCGTGAACAGCCTTGCGGAGTTCTTCGTCGTTTACTTCATGGCAATATTCGCGTTTTACGGTAGAGCCAACCTCTTCGGCCAGTTCCATTTGGGCTTTACATTGTATCTTGATTGCTTCATGGGCGGCTTTCATGGCTTCCAGCAAGTCTTTTTCGGAAACCTCGTTCATTTCACCTTCCACCATCATGATATTCTCATAAGTAGCGCCTACCATGAGATCCATGTCTGCCTTTTCCAACTGGTCGAAAGTCGGGTTGATGACGAACTCGCCATTGATACGTGCTACGCGCACTTCGGAAATCGGTCCGTTGAAAGGAATATCTGATACGGCAAGCGCTGCTGATGCTGCAAGTCCTGCCAGCGCATCCGGCATATCAACGCCGTCTGCAGAAAAGAGGATGATATTTACATATACCTCTGCATGGAAATTATCGGGGAATAGGGGGCGGAGAGCGCGGTCTACAAGTCGGCAAGTAAGGATCTCGTAATCAGAGGCACGACCTTCACGTTTTGTGAAACCTCCGGGGAAACGTCCGAATGCAGAAAATTTTTCTTTGTACTCTACCTGTAACGGCATGAAATCTGTTCCGGGAACTGCGT
>OLVR01002492.1_pt1 | contig 13818 bp, 12 predicted proteins | sample 1673261 | NCBI WGS metagenome assembly OLVR01 (sample SAMEA3178938, study PRJEB25190) | human gut metagenome | biome: human gut; feature: human-associated habitat; material: faeces | place: Austria | collected 2013 | reverse complement strand
GTCTTGCTTATGAGAAAGAATTCCCGATCAACTGGTGCCCTTCCTGTAAGACAGGTCTTGCAAACGAAGAGGTTGTAGGTGGAAAATGCGAACGCTGTGGCGCTGAAGTTACAAAGAAGAACCTTCGTCAGTGGATGCTGCGTATCACAAAATATGCAGACCGTCTGTTAAATGATCTGGATAAGCTTGACTGGCCGGAAAAAGTTAAAAAAATGCAGACAGACTGGATCGGTAAATCTTACGGTGCAGAAGTAGATTTCCCGGTTGAAGGAAGAGAAGATAAGATCACTGTATACACAACAAGACCAGATACGCTTCATGGGGCAACCTTCATGGTACTTGCACCGGAACATAAGCTTGCAACAGAGCTTGCAACACCGGAACACAAAGAAGAAGTAGAAAAATATATCTTCGATTCTTCTATGAAGTCTAATGTAGACCGTCTGCAGGACAAAGAAAAAACAGGTGTATTTACAGGAACTTACGCGATCAACCCTCTGAACGGAGCAAAGGTACCGATCTGGCTTTCTGATTATGTACTGGCTGATTATGGTACAGGAGCCATCATGTGTGTACCGGCTCATGACGACCGTGACTTTGAATTTGCAACCAAGTTCAACATCCCGATCATCCAGGTTATTGCAAAAGACGGTAAAGAAATCGAAAATATGACAGAAGCTTACACAGAGGCTTCCGGAACGATGATCAATTCCGGAGAATGGAATGGCATGGAAAGCTCTGTCCTTAAGAAAGAAGCTCCACATATCATCGAAGAAAGAGGAATCGGACGAGCAACTGTAAACTACAAGCTGCGTGACTGGGTATTCTCCCGTCAGAGATACTGGGGAGAACCAATTCCGATTGTACATTGTCCGGAATGTGGCGCTGTACCGGTACCGGAGGATCAGCTTCCGCTGAGACTGCCGGATGTAGAATCTTATGAACCGACAGGAACAGGAGAATCTCCACTTGCGGGAATCGATGAATGGGTAAATACAACCTGTCCTGTTTGTGGAAAACCGGCAAAACGTGAGACAAATACCATGCCGCAGTGGGCTGGATCTTCATGGTATTTCCTGCGTTATGTAGATAATCACAACAACGAAGAACTTGTATCCAGAGAAAAAGCAGATGCAATGCTTCCGGTAGATATGTATATCGGTGGTGTAGAACATGCAGTACTTCACCTTCTGTATTCAAGATTCTATACTAAATTCCTTTGCGATATCGGTGTGATCGATTTTGATGAGCCGTTTGTCAAACTGTTCAACCAGGGAATGATCACAGGTAAGAATGGTATCAAGATGAGTAAGTCAAAAGGAAATGTCGTGTCTCCGGATGATCTTGTAAGAGATTATGGATGCGATTCTTTAAGAATGTATGAACTCTTCGTAGGACCACCGGAACTGGATGCAGAGTGGGATGACAGAGGAATCGATGGTGTATACCGTTTCCTTAAGAAACTCTGGAACCTGCTTATGGACAGCAAGGATAAAGATATCAAACCAACCAAAGAGATGATCAAAGTACGTCATAAACTGGTTTATGATATCACAACCCGTCTGGAAAGCTTCAGCCTGAATACCGTTATTTCTGCATTCATGGAGCATACAAATACACTGGTTGCGATCGCTAAGAAGGAAGGCGGAGTAGACAGAGATACTCTGGATACCCTTGCTGTATTACTGGCACCATTTGCACCACATATGGCAGAAGAAATCTGGGAAGAACTTGGCAACAAAGAAAGCGTATTCCGTGCCGGATGGCCAAAATACGATACAGAAGCCATGAAAGATGATGAAATCGAAATTCCGGTACAGATCAATGGAAAAACAAGAGCAGTCATCAAGATTTCCGCAGAGGCTACAAAAGAAGAAGCAATCGCTGCCGGAAAAGAAGCAATCGCAGATAAACTTACAGGAAATATCGTAAAAGAAATTTACGTTCCGAAGAAGATCATAAACATTGTGCAAAAATAGGCAGTGCAAATAAGGAAAGCCGAGGTCAAATCCTGCTAGCAGGAATTTGACCTCGGCTTGAGTTATTTATAGGGCGTATGCCCGTCAATCGAACGAACTATGTTCGTGAGATTGTGCACTGCCGTAAATTTGCGATAAAAGTAAACCATTCAAGGCGTACACCCATCAATCGAACGAACTTGTTCGTAAGATTGGAGCACTGCCGTAATTCTGCGACAAAGTAAATCATTCAAGTATAAGTCCGTCAATTTTCCGGTAATCCTTTACGGATTCCAAAAGTGGATGCAGGGAAAAAGGGAATACAGCTGATCAACCGGAATATGGTCAGAAATATTACATTTGATAACAAATAAAAATATGCTATACTGTTCTTGAACTTTGAGTAAGGAGGAACAAACAGATGGAAAAGGTACACAGTATAGACGTAGAAGAGGATCAGTTTGCATACCGTTATGATACGCAGCTTCTGATTGACAGAAGAGATGAAGATCTGGATGAAGATGAGATTGCAGAATATATATCCGAACATTTTGAGGGAAACTGCCTGATCGCGGTAGGAGATGAAGACCTGATCAAAATTCATTTCCATACAAACGAGCCATGGAAGATTCTGGAATATTGTAATAGTATTGGCGAGATTTACGATATCGTAGTGGAAGATATGATCCGGCAGTCAGCTGGGCTAAAAGGATAGTATGTACCTGATATCACTTTATTTTGACGAAGGGACAAACAAGAAGATCCAGTTATATATGGAACAGATTGCGCAAAGAACGGGCAATATGGCGATGATTGACGGAAAGGTTCCGCCACATATTACCTTGTCGGCATTTGATATGGCAGAAGAAGAGAAAGCAATCGCCGGCTTTACGGCAATGGAACAGGAATTTGAAAAAGGACAGATTTTCTGGTGCTCGGTAGGGATGTTTCTGCCACATACAATTTATTTGTCACCGGTTTTAAATGCATATCTTCAAAAGCTGTCAGAGTCTGTTTTCTCAAAGATCAGATATCTGGAGGAGGTACGGATCCAGATCAGATACCAGCCGTTTTCCTGGTTCCCGCATACAACACTGGGAAAAAGACTGAACCAGGCGGAAATGCGGGAGGCATTTGTTGTGATGCAGAACCAGTTTGCACCGTTTACAGGTGAAGCGGTTGAGATTGGGCTTGCGAGGACGAATCCATACAGGGATTTATGTAAGATAAAGTTAAAATAAAAAGAAGATTTTCACGGATCAGAACCGATTCGTGAAAATCTTCTTTTTCGCTATCAGAGGAACTATCCGAGCACAGTTCTACTAAAGCTTTCCCTCTGGAACCCTGGAAATGATCGTCCGGTTGATCCGTACCAGGAAGAAGGAGGATACCATAAGTGAAATGACCTCCGCAATCGGGAATGACCACCACACTACATGAAGACCGCCAAGCTTTGCAAGGATATATGCGGCAGGGATCAGTACAAATAACTGACGCATAATGGAGACGATCATGCTGAAAAATGCTTTTCCAAGAGCCTGAAATACTGTTCCTGATACAATACAGAACCATGCGATCAGATAGTGGATTCCGATGATCCGCAGGGCAGGAACTCCGATGGTGAGCATCTCGTCCGATGCATTGAACATACCCAAAAGTATCTGTGGGATTCCTTCAAAGCAGAGGAATCCGATGAAGGTGAGGCAGAAGGCAACCAGCATGCTGAGCTTAATCGTCTTGAGCATACGTTTTCTCTGACCGGCACCATAATTGTAGGCAATGATCGGAGTAATCCCATTGTTGAGACCGAATACCGGCATGAAGAAGAAACTCTGTAGCTTAAAGTAAACGCCGAATACAGCAGTTGCGGTTGATGAAAACTCGATCAGGATGCGGTTCATGCAGTAAGTCATAACCGATCCGATGGACTGCATAATAATCGTTGGAATTCCAACTGCATAAATGGTGCCGATAATATGGAAATCGAGTCTGAATCCATGAAACTTCAGTTTCACATCATGATTGTACCGGTGGTTACAAAATCCGGCGACAAGTGCGGCAACGCATTGTCCGATCACGGTTGCAACAGCAGCTCCGGTCACACCCATTTTCGGAGCTCCGAGAAGTCCGAAGATCAGGATTGGATCAAGAATGATGTTAGTGATTGCCCCTGTCAGCTGGGAAGTCATACTGAAGATGGTTCTTCCGGTTGAAGTAAGAAGACGCTCAAAGAAGACCTGTGCAAGCAGCCCGAAAGAAAAAATCATGACGGTGCTTAAGTACTCAATTCCGAGTTCCATGATCTCCTGGTCAGCATTTCCAATCTGACTTGCGTAAAAAGGACGGACGATCGTAAAGCCAAGAATGAAAAATACGAGATAGCTGAAAAAATATAAAATGGCAGCGTTGCTTGCAGTTGCATTTGCTTTTTTGAAATTTTTCTCTCCAAGTGATTTGGAAAGGAGTGCATTCATGCCGACACCGGTTCCGGTTCCAACTGCAATAAGCAGTGTCTGGAGTGGAAAGGCAAGTGAAACGGCGGTCAGTGCATTTTCCGATAATTTAGCGACAAAAATACTGTCTACGATGTTGTACAAAGCCTGTACCAGCATAGAAATCATCATAGGCAGAGACATATTAAATAATAGTTTTCCGATGGGCATGGTACCCATTTTGTTTTCTGCAGGTGCAGATGTATTTTCCTGATTCATTTTCTCATTCCTTTCTGTTCTGATAAAAGAGTAAAAATATTGTAAAAACAGCCACTAAACACATATGATATAGGAAAATACGAAGATAATCAAGTGGAATAAGGGAGTATAAATTGACTTCTTTCGGACAGACGGGTATAATTCTTGTTATATGGAGAAATAGGAAAGGGATATACTAGAATGAGTAATACAAATCAGAAAATCGAAACTTTAAATAAACTGCGTACTACAGAGGCGATTTATGTACTGATGTCATCCTGTACAAGAATGCCATATGTGGTCTGCGATCCGGAGACATTTGATGATGAGATCCTTCTTTACTACACAGAAGCGGAAGCGAAAGAAGAGGCTATGAAGCTTCAGAAGGAGGGAAATCCAATGCAGCTTGTCAAGGTGGATGAAAATTCCCGCCTGTCATTTTTTACCGGGCTGTTTCCGATGGGAGTCAACTGTATTCTGGTGGACAAAGGGTTGGACGGACAGATTACTGTGCAGCTTGACGAATTGATCACGAGACCGAAGGATGAAGAACTGCCAGAAGGAAAAATACGTGTAGAGAATCCGGAACTGGTGCTGACTGCAGCGTATTTTATGCAACAGATGAGAAAGCCGGATAAACCGGAGATGACGGATGAGTTAAAAGAACTGAACGAAGAAATGCTTGCCCATTATCAGGAGGGGCGTTATATTGTGACTGTTCAGGAGGACAAAGGAATTCCGATTCTGAAACAGAAAGATGGAAAAGTGTATCAGCCAATCTTTACGGATGTGCAGGAAGTTAAGAAATTCCAGAACCTGAACAAGGGTGTGGCATTGAAAACCGCTGTTGTAGAAGGAAGTAAGATTCCGGAAATTCTTTCACCGGAAGCATTTGGTGTTGCAGTCAATCCGTTTGGGGTGAACCTGCAGTTGCAGATAAACAGAAAACCGGCGAAAACGAAAGAAAACGAAAACAAAACGCAAGAATAATCGAAAATAAAAAAGAAAAAATGAAAATTGCAAGAGGAATCCTGATCTGCGGAACAGGTATCGGGGTAAGCATTGCTGCCAACAAAGTTCCGGGAGCTTATGCAGCACTGGTTAACAATGTATATCAGGCTCAGAGAGCACAGCTCAGTAATAATGCCAATATTATCACACTTGGTGCACAGGTTACAGGAATTGAGCTCGCAAAATGCCTCGTAAAAGAGTACTTAAGCGTAACTTTCGATCCGGAATCCCGTTCTATGCCAAAGGTGGTAAGAATTACAGAATACGAAAAAGAAGGTAAATAATCTGAATTATTCAGAAAGCGTAAAGGGCAGTCCATCAAGGGCTGCTTTTTGCTATAGAAAAACACGATAAGGATATATAATTATAGTATAAATGTATTTGAGATAGAAGGGAAAATGTGATAACATTAGATAGCAAAATTCAAAAAGGGGAAAAGGAAAAAGAGATGAAAAACAAGAAGCTATGGATATTTGGGGGAATCATCCTTTTGATTGTGATCCTGAATCATATTTTTGACTGGTCTTCTTACATAAGTACTGCAGAAAATCTTGAATTTATGAAGCGGATAGTGCAGAATAATCTTCCTCTGGCAATTCTATTGTATATGGTATTGACAGTTGTTGGGTGTGTGGTGCTTGCGCTTCCGGGAGTGACGTTTGCGATACTGGCAGGACTTCTCTTTGGACCAGTAATCGGTACGATTTGTTGTTCTCTGGCAACAACGATCGGGGCGGTTCTTGCATTTATTGCAGGACGTTTTTTCTTGAAAGACAGTATTGGACCAGTGGTTGCAAAAAACCGTATCTTGAAAAAATGGTTGTTTGACGATACTGGCTGTAATGAATTATTTGTTCTTATGATTACACGTCTGGTTCCGGTATTTCCATTTAATCTGCAGAATTTTGCGTATGGTATTACAGATATCCGTTTTAGTACGTATGCAATTGGTTCGTTGATATTTATGCTACCTGGTACAGCGATGTATACGGTTGGTACAGCAGGCCTTGCGGATAAGGAGAATAGGTTGCTTTATATTGGAATAGCAGTAGTGCTGGCAGTTGTAGTCACGATAATCGGGATGATCCTGAAAAAGCGTTACCTGAAAGATGATCTGGAAGAAAATAAGGAATAAGGAGTAAAAAGTATGGAAAAAAAGAAAAATATTTGGGTGGGGAAAATAGTAGTGATCGTTTTGATTATTGTATCAATCGGAAGTTATTATGTATTTCCGTCCGTAAAACATGTGATGAATCAGGTATTTAAGATGTTTGCTAGTGGAGATTTTGCAGTGGTCAGAGACTTTGTAGCATCTTATGGGGCATATGCGGCATTGATTTCATTTTTGCTTATGATTTTTCAGTCGATTGCAGCGCCACTTCCGGCATTTCTGATTACATTTGCAAATGCGAATCTTTTTGGATGGTGGCAGGGAGCTATTCTGTCATGGAGCAGTGCGATGGCAGGAGCAGCGGTATGTTTTTTCATTGCAAGAATACTTGGACGTGATGTGGCAGAAAAGCTTACGAGTAAAGCTGGAATGCAGCAGATAGATACATTTTTTGAAAAATATGGAAAGAATACAGTTCTGATCTGTCGTTTGCTTCCGTTTATTTCGTTTGATATTGTAAGTTATGCAGCAGGACTTACTTCGATGTCGTTTATATCTTTTTTTGTGGCAACTGGTGTAGGACAGCTTCCGGCAACGATTGTATATTCTTATGTTGGAGGAATGCTGACAGGAGGAGCGAAGCTTCTGGTGACAGGACTGCTGATCCTGTTTGCTCTGTCGGCACTGATTTTTATGGGGAGAAAGATCTACATGGACAGACAGAATAAAAAAGCAAAATAAATGGTATAAAAAAGTCATTATCTATGGATTGGATAATGACTTTTTCTGTACAATCTTTAGAAAAAATTTACACAATCTTTCTTGAATCCCATTTCATCAGGTACTATAATGGACGTTATTAAGGAAATTTGGAGGATATTATGCTGTTTCAGAATACAGGACTGACCAGGGCAATGTATCAGTTTTTCCAAACTTTAATCTACGTTGCGCCTGCTACATTACTTGCAGTTTCGTTGCATGAATTTGCACATGGATATGTGTCATATAAACTCGGGGATATGACACCAAAATATGACGGAAGACTGACCTTGAATCCATTTAAGCATCTGGATGTGTGGGGAACGTTATGTCTGCTTGTCTTTCATGTGGGATGGGCAAAGCCGGTAAGGATCAATACCAGGAATTATAAGAATAAAAAAAGAGATACAATTCTTGTGGCAGCAGCGGGAGTAGTCATGAATTTCCTGCTTGCGTTTGTCTGTATGATTCTGCACGGGCTTTTGTATAAGTACGGATCGAGTGGGTTGATTCTGAATTATCTTTATGTGCTTACTTATTATGGAGCAGTGCTGAATATTGGACTTGGTGTGTTCAATCTGATTCCGATTCCGCCCCTTGACGGATCGAATATTCTTGCTGAGATCTTTCCGAGGGTAGCAGAGTTTTACTGGAAGATCCGACCGTATAGTATGTGGATCTTGCTTCTGTTACTTGGAACAGGAATTCTGGATGTGCCGATCAGTCTGCTGAATTCTGTAGTAATCAATGGAATGTGGAGTTTTGTGAAAGCAATTCTGAGAGTTGGATTTGTGACGACCGGTGGAGGAACGGTGATTTAAGAGAAAGGTGAAAAAGAGCCGGGAAACGGTGTAAGTGAAAATAGAAAATTGCGTATAGGAAAATGCAGGTAGTCGAGAGGATTACCTGCATTTTTTGTATACATTGTAAAACTGAAAAGAAATAAGGAAATATTACGAAAGACATTCAATAAAAATGTCTTTCGTATAATATGTAAGGCATTTAGAATGGAACATCCATTTCATTTTCGGATGTATCGCTTTTGGATTCATCAGACGCATCAGGGGTGGAAGACTTTGGAAGTCCTCCGGATACGGCAGTCTTTGCACTGATTCCGTTGATCTCAACGCGATCGTCAACGACAATGACCAGGCATTTCTGACCATCGATAATACGTGTTTCTACAAGATCCGCGCATTCCGGGTTTACCTGAATGGTGATGTCCGGAGTTTTGATCTCGAATTTTTTGAGGTTTGCAATATTGGAGGCAAGGAGTGTACTGTGCTCTCCGGCAGCGGAATCGTACTGCTCATCGAATGTTTCCAACTTTTCTTCTTCGACACCGCTTTTGGCAAGGAGGTATTTAACTTCTGCTTTGTCAAGGGCAAGTGGTTCCGGATTTTCAGAATTCTGTTCAATCATTTCATTTAAGTTTTCGTGGATATTTTTGACTGTATCGTAGTCGCAGTCATCACCGAGCGTTTCTTCGATCAGTGTACGGAAAGTATCCTTCTGATTTCCGGCGGTGAGTGGCGGAACACATCCAAGAAGCAGATCGGTCAGACCGTTTCCGAGATTCTCTGCATTTTTTGAATAATAAAGTAGATTGTGAATATCGGTGCTGCGGTCATTAAAAGCAGGGAAGAGGAAACCGGCATCCGGCATCTCTACGATCCAGTCACGGATACGCTCATGGAAGCTGTTCTCTTCTGCATGATAACTGAGTCCTGGCTTGGAAAGCTTGACCGGACAGAAGGTACACATGATGTAATCATAGACTTCATCGGATGCATCGAACATTTCACTTCCGTCCGTTGATTTTCCCGGAATATCGTAGGCTGCATAGACCAGCAGGATCAGATAGTTCTCGGCATAATCATAGGAATCGATGACACGATTATAGAATTCTTCCAGAAGAGCGTCGTCAGTAAGCCGGCTGTTTCTTAATTTGAGAAGAAATTCCTGTGTACCACCTTCCGATTCGGTCTCCAGAGGAAATTCCATATTCAGAAGATTTTTTCCGATCGTACCGGACAAGGACTTTCTGAAAATGTCAAAATACTTGAACATTTCCTCTTCCGGAAGAGAAAGGAAAGCATCTTTCATCTCCGTTTTTTTCTCTTTTTCACCATCTACATAGCATCCGCAGATGCGGGTGATCGCACAGTTGGATGGGGTGAATTGTTTTTTGATTTCAGTAACTTCTTTTTTATTCATAGTAAGTAAATCCCCTTTTGGTAATTGTGATTTTGTAAAAGACTGATGCTTATGAATTATAACATATTTTGAAAAAAAGTGTGATTAGGAGAGAAAAATATTTGATTATTTTCAGAATAATGTATATACTAAGTATATACATTATATGGAGGTGAATTTTATGCAAACACAGGTAAAAGCATGGGGAAATAGTCAGGGAATCAGACTTCCAAAAGATATTTTACAAGAGGCCAATGTAGAAATAAATGATATGCTGGAAGTAAAAGTATCGGATGGTATGATTATGCTTGTTAAGACCTTCAGGCATCAAAAATTAGAAGAAAGAGCTGAAAAGTTTGGTGGTAAGTTAAATCTTGATGGAGAATATGAATGGGATAAGCCGGAAGGAAGAGAGGTGTGGTAGAAAATGGAGATACAGCAGGGGGATGTTTTAAAAGTGGAAAAAATTAAGGATCCTGTATTTGTTGCAAGTAAAAATTTTTTTAATCAGTCGGGAGAAATAATTGGCTGTCCAATATTAGGAGAGAGTACAAAAAGCCCACTTCACATTTATGTTGAAATGGATGAAAATAAAGGTTATATCCAATGTGAACAAATGAAAATGTTAGACTTGAGAGTCAGGGGGTATAAAATAATAGATCGTGTAAAAATGGCAGATGTAATTAATGTAACAGACGCAATACAGAGTATATTCGACTATATATAAATGCAGGGAACCAATCCGGAACCCTGCATTCATAATATCTGCTATTAAGCCATCATTCCTGTGAGAATATCATTCACAAGCTTTCCGTCAGCTTTTCCTTTTACTTTCGGCATCAGTTCTTTCATGATACGTCCTTTATCCTTTGGTGTCGGAGCATCAATTCCAAGACCGGAAAGGACACCTGCGATCACTTCTTTGATCTCAGCTTCGTCCATCATCTTCGGAGCATACTGTTCAAGAACAGCGATACGTTTCTCGCATTCTTCAATAATGTCTGTACGATCAGCAGGAGTCATCTCCAGAGTTTCTTTTGTCTGTTTGATCTCTTTTAAGATAACCTGAACTTCTTCTTCTTCGGTAAGATCGGCACGTTTGTCGATGGCTTTGTTCTTAAGGGCTGCAAGAAGAGCAGATAATGTCTCTTTTGTGTCCTTATCCTTTGCTTTCATGGCTGCGACCATAGCGCTTCTTACTTCATCAATTTTACTCATTGTATATTCCTCCAAACTTGAGGCAAAATGCCTGTCTGCACTTTATTGTAGCAGATGGGAAAAGAATTTTCAATCTCTGGAAGAGGAAAACTTGGGTGGCTATTTTTCAAAAAGTGCGGTATACTGATAGGAATGAATCAGGGATAGATGAGAGGTTACGCGATAGGATGAGTGGCTGTACATTATGTCCGCGGATGTGTGGGGCGGACAGGGAGAATGGGAAGACAGGTTTTTGCGGAGAGACAGGGGAGATCCGGGCGGCGAGAGCGGCGCTTCATATGTGGGAGGAGCCCTGTATTTCCGGAAAGGAAGGATCAGGGACGGTCTTTTTTACGGGATGTACTTTAAGATGTGTGTTCTGTCAGAACCATGAGATTGCGGGAAGCAAGGTTGGCAAAGTGATTTCAGAAGAGCGGCTGGCGGAGATCTTTCTGGAACTTCAGGGGAAAGGTGCGAATAATATCAATCTTGTGACGCCGACGCATTTTGTGCCGCAGATCATCCGGGCGCTTCAGAGTGCGAAGGAGCAGGGGATGTATTTGCCGGTTGTTTATAATACAGGCGGTTACGAGAGAGTGGAAACCTTGAAAATGCTGGATGGTCTGGTGGACATTTACCTGCCGGATTTCAAATATTTAAATACAGATCATGCGAAAAAATATTCGATGGCGGAGGATTATCCGGAGGTTGCGAAGGCGGCTATTGCTGAGATGGTAAGACAGGCAGGGAAGCCGGTATTTGATGAGCGCGGAATGATGAAGCGTGGCGTGATCGTGCGTCATCTGCTTTTGCCGGGACATGTGCGGAATTCCAAAAAGGTACTGGAATATCTGTATGGAACTTATGGTGACCAGGGATATAAGATCTACCATCTTTTTGCAGAACAGTATGTGAAACCATGATCGCAGGCGTTCCTGAAAAGGAAGGATACTATAGAGAATACGATAGAAAGCAGGTGGGAGAATGGCCGGACAAACGTCAAAACACAAAATAAATATAGGTCTGACTTCCCTGATCCTTATATTCATTATCCTGTGTCTGGCTACTTTCAGTCTTCTTTCTTTAAGCAGCGCCAGAGGAGACCAGAGTCTGGCAGCCAGAAGTGCCCGTGCTGTGACAGAGTATTACCGGGCAGACGCAGAAGGGGAAAAATGGCTAAAGCAGGCAGATGCCATTTTGCAGAAAGAGATGTAGCCCTCCTGCTCGGCCGCACGCTTGATGGCGAGGGCAGCCGAGTGAGGCACTTTGAAGCTGATTACGTCCAGGAAGAGATCCAGGCTCTTGCAAAGAAAATGGCGTTGGAACTTGGCTGTGATGCAGATGAGGAAACAGGCTTTGTCAGTACGGATATTTCCATGGACCGGGGACAGGCACTTCATATTGATCTGGCTCTTACGGGAGATGAAAACAGATACGAAGTGAGATCCTGGTATGTATATGACAGCGGAAATTATGAGATCGATGATTTTATGCCTGTATGGGATGGAAAGTAAGAACTGCCGGGGTTAAAAGCAGGAAAAACGGGAATGATAACGGGAGGAAGAGTAATGGAGGTAATGGAACTTCTTACACAGGCTGTGGAACAGAATGCAGCGGATATATTTCTGGTTCCTGGTATGCCTTTTTCATATAAGATCGGTGGGCGGATCATCTGCCAGGGCGAGGAAAAGATCATGCCGGACCAGCTGGACCAGATGATCACAAGAATCTATGAAATTGCAAAGAACCGCAGTATGGAGCGGGTGTTAAGTCATGGGGATGATGATTTTTCCTTTGCCATTCCCGGAGTGTCCAGGTTCAGGGCGAATGTTTTCCGCCAGAGAGGTTCCCTGGCAGCAGTGATCCGGGTTGTGCGGTTTGAACTTCCTGATCCAGGTCAGTTAAAACTTCCGGATGTGATCATGGGGATTTCAAAACTTACCAGGGGAATGGTTCTTGTAACAGGGTCTGCAGGCAGCGGTAAAAGCACCACTCTTGCCTGTATTATTGATGAGATCAATAAAACCCGCAATGCCCATGTGATCACGTTGGAAGATCCTATTGAGTATCTTCACAGGCATAAAAAAAGCGTGGTTACCCAGCGTGAGGTTGCAACGGATACGGACAGTTATGTTTCCGGACTGCGTGCTTCCTTGCGGCAGGCACCGGATGTGATCCTTCTTGGGGAAATGCGTGATCATGAGACCATCAGTATTGCCATGACAGCAGCAGAAACAGGACATCTGATCCTTTCTACCCTTCATACGTTAGGGGCGGCCAATACCATTGACCGTGTGATCGATGCCTTTCCGCCCAATCAGCAGCAGCAGATCCGGATTCAGATCTCCATGGTGATGCAGGCGGTGATTTCCCAGCAGCTGATTCCGACAACAGACGGAAAAGAAATTTCGGAAAGCGATCTGGTCCGCCAGAAGAAAATGGATAATAAGTTTGGCGGAGGTGTTTTCTCCCTCAATTATACCAACCACCGACTAACGGCATCTTTGGGCGGAGGCATCAATCAATATCGGGGCAATAACTTCGGGAAAGTGACTTGGGTAAAGAACTACATCGGCGCACTATCTCCCGCCCATGAATACTACCGCAACCAATCGAAGAAAACCGACGGTAACATCTATCTGAAAGCAAGCTACGACCTTACCGGAGGACTAAGTGCCTATGCTGACCTGCAATACCGGCACATCGACTACACCATCGACGGAGCAAATGACAAATACGACTGGAATAAAAGTGCGTTGCGTCTGCTGGCCGTAGACAAGAAATTCGACTTTTTCAACCCGAAAGTCGGACTGAACTGGAATATCAACTCCAATCACCGTGTCTACGCTTCTTTCTCCGTAGCACAAAAAGAACCGACAAGAAATAATTATACGGA
>OLVR01002487.1_pt1 | contig 13853 bp, 10 predicted proteins | sample 1673261 | NCBI WGS metagenome assembly OLVR01 (sample SAMEA3178938, study PRJEB25190) | human gut metagenome | biome: human gut; feature: human-associated habitat; material: faeces | place: Austria | collected 2013 | reverse complement strand
ACGCACGAGACTCACCTCCTGACTTTGTAAGTGCGTACAGAATGATTCCATTGGAGATCAGGATACGCAGTGTTTCGGAAATAGTGGAACCAGGTACTAATACGTTTGCAACCGGCATTCCCAGTGTTAAAACACCCTGGAACAGGAAGGTACCGATGAGAACATGGCTGATCTTGCACCGGCTTGTAGAAGCACCGCCGATAAGGATAGCAGATGCTGCGATAAAGCCCATCTGGCGAGGTGCTGTATACAGCTGCATAAAGCCGTAGCTCTGGGAATATACCAGAATTCCCACCGCGCCAAGTACGGTTGAAAATACAGTACCTGTAATACGCATCTTGTCAACATTGATACCTACAGACTCTGCAAAACGAGGATTGTTTCCTACTGCCTGCATCGCCTGACCGGTACGGCTGCGTGAAAACATCCATACAATAAAGCAGCTAAGTGCCATAAATAACAGCAGTCCTGTCGGAATGGTAAAATCGCCGATCTGGAATGCCAGGAAATCATTTAAGATATGGCGGAAGTTGGTTCCGTCCAGACCAATGGTATTTCTAAGACCGGTTCCTAATGGCCAGCGAAGCTTCAGGGACTTAAACGGCAGTACCAGCCATGCAATACACATTAAAGATACGATGGAAAAACCAACGTAGGTGGTAACAGACATTTCAGAACCTTTTAAGCGGTTTAACATAAGTGCATACAGATAACCGCAGACAGCTGCCAGAGCGGAACCTGCAACAATAGCGAAGAGGAAACCTCCCCATCCTGGAATACCAAACTCAATGGTTAAAAGACCACCGATCAGACCTGCAACCAGACCAATGGGAAGACCCAGATTCAGGCTGATACCGCACTGGATACCAGGAACCATTGCCAGAACCATGATGGCATTCATTCCCATTCGTACAACTGTATTACTTAACAGAGTAGAAAGAGAAAGATCATACCATAAGGTCATAAAGCAAAGTAAGATAAAGAATACACCGATGATCACTCTTGGAATACCAAGTTTTGCAACCAGCCAGCTGTTAAACAGTAAAAGTACAGTCAATACTAAAAGGGCAAAGCCTAAATAAACCAGGTCATCTGCGTGACGGATGATCCGTCCTTCATTTGTCTCTTTAATATTACTCTGTTCAACGTAACGGTCATACTGAGTGGCAAAACTGTCACCGGACTGATAAAGGATGCCTTCTACTGTCGCTTCCAGTGTTTCTAATGCTTCATCCGTCAATACCGGATAGATCTTTTTCAGCTCTGCGCCTACATTTGCATAAGTTGCCTTTGCTTCTTCCTGCTTTTCAAGCATTTCAGGAGTTGCCTCAAAACCGGACATATCAACTACTACTTCATCATCTTCCGGGATCTCTTCTCCTGCTGCTGACATTTCTTCATGTTTCTTTTCTAAAGCTGCCTCTGCCTCTGCATAATGTGCCTCTTCATAAGCAGCGCGGGCCTGAGCCTCCACCTCTGCATAGGCCTTTACAGCCTCTGTATATCCGTCAACAGCTGCAGAAAGACCGGTTACATCAATACCGGAAAGATCACTCTGGGCGCCATTTTCGTATTTTGCTCTTGTTTCTGTTTCTGCCTTTTCTACTGCTTCACGGATAGCTGCCATACCGCCGCCGGATGCCTTGGCTGCCGCCTGTGCTTCCTGTTTCGCAATGGCTACGTAACTTTCCACTACGCTGTCGCCGGTAGCACTGAGCAGTGTCTGGATACGCATGGTACGAAGGATCTCCTGACCTGCCGCCCCATTCTGCTTAGGCATATTTATAAATCCTAATACCATACAGAAGGCTGCCGCTACTGCACAAAGAATGGCAAGGAGTCTCTGGATCTTATTTTTCGTCATTCTTCTGTTCCCCCTTTCTCTATATGTTCGGACGGTTTAATGCCGGACATGGCCAGACCATAATCTGCGTCTGGTGCCTGTGGAGATAAGATGTCTACCAGTTTGCCTTCTGAAACAATGGCAATACGATCAGAAACACTCTTAAGCTCCTGAAGTTCTGAGGAAACAATGACAACGGTCATTCCCAGTTCCCTGTTTAAACGCACCAGAGTCTCTAACACCAACTTTTTCGCGCCGATGTCGATACCTCGGGTAGGTTCGGAAACAAACAGGAATTTCGGAGACATGCACAGCGCCTTGGCAATACATACCTTCTGCTGGTTACCACCGGATAAAGTACCGGAATGCTGGGTCGGTCCAAAGCAGCGGATGTCCAGGCTCTTTATGTATTCTTCTGCGGTTTCACGGATCTTTTTGCTGTCGATCTGGGTAAATGGTCCGAATTTCTTCAAATATTCCCCTTTGATCTGCATGGCGTTAAATACGATATTGTCTTCAATGGAACGATCTAATAAAAGGCCCACACCTTTACGGTCTTCAGAAACCATGGCAACACCTGCGCTTAAAACAGATCTGGTATCTTTAAAGTTTAATTCCTGTCCGAACAGTTCTACCTTTCCCTCTGCATCATAAAGTCCCATGATACCATTGGGGATACCCAGTTTTCCCTGACCTGCCAGACCGCCGATACCGAAGATCTCGCCCTCGTAAATATCCACAGATAAGCTATTTACCTGCTCACCGGGCATATCTACATGAAGATCATGGATGCTCATAGCCACTTTTTCACTTGGAACCGGTCTTGGGGCTGCCTCTACCATTGCTTCCCCTTTTCGGCCTACCATCAGTTCCGCGATCTCACGGATACTGGTTTTTGCAGTTTCTCTTGTTGCTGCCAGCTTTCCGTCTCGCAGGATGGTAATGTTATTAGATGCGGCCATTACCTCGTCCAGACGATGGGTAATAAAGATAATGGCAATACCGCTTTCAGAGATCTTCTTCATAACGGAAATAAGCTGGGCTGCCTCACTCTCCGTAAGAACAGCAGTGGGTTCATCAAACACCAGAAGTTTTACACCTGTTTTATCGATCTCTCTTGCGATCTCGATAAACTGCATATATCCAACCGGCATTCCATGGACCAGCGTTTTTTCATCTAAATTCATTCCTACGTCATCCAGAGCCTTACGGGCATCAAAAGCCATAGCCTTCATATCCAGGCTTTCCAGGTTCTTTCCCAGAAGGCGGCTTACCGGATTGGGATTTGTGATCTCACGATTTAATTTGATGTTTTCCGTAATAGTAAATCCCGGAAGAAGCATAAATTCCTGGTGGACCATACCAATGCCCTTTTCCATGGCGTCATAAGGAGAATGGATATGTGTTTCTTCCCCATCTAAAAGGACCTTTCCCTCAAAACCGCCTGTGCTGTGGATGACCGGCATACCAAACAGGATATTCATCAGAGTAGATTTACCAGCTCCATTTTCTCCTAACAGTGCATGGATCTCGCCTTTTTTCACGGAAAGAGACACGCCATTTAATACGGTATTTTCACCATAATGCTTGGTAATGTCTTTCATCTCAAGAACATATTCTTTTTCTGTGTTCATTGAAATTCCCCTTTCTGTCAGTTATCATTTTGCTGAAAAAGGCCCACCCGAAATCAATAGGGTGAGCCTTTTCTCAGATTTCAAGTTTCTTATAAGTAGTCGTTAAAATCAACCGGAGCAAGCAGAATGGTATAGTAATTATCAAAAGTTTCACCTTCTGCATTGGTATAATTATTGATCTTTGCCCCTTCAACTTTAGAGTTAAACATTTCAACCAGCTTATCAGCATCATTGCGGTCTGTGATCTCGCCTGTGATATATCCCTTTGCATAATCAACACCAACTGCAATAATGGTCATAGCAACCGGGGATGCCCATGTAGAGAAACGTCCTACTGCGTCATGCTCCTTTAATTTAGCTGCGATCTGCTTTAATGCGTCTTCGTCATCACCGCCAATTGCAAGTTCCAGTCCTAACGTAGCTGGAAATGCGTGATATGGACTTGGGCAGCAAGGCTGTGGATAATAAGCATTAGGCTCATCTAAGCAAGCGGTCTGTAAAGAAGGCTGCATACCACAGTTTGTTGTGAAGAAAGCAACTTTCTTGCCTTCATATTTCTTCAGCTGCTGTGGAACATCTTCCAGGATGAACTGCTGGGAAGCGGAAAGTCCAGCCTCTGCAGTTGGGTCTGGAGCAGTAACGTCTACCATTTCGATGCCAAGCGCATCTGCGTTCTTCTTAAGAAGTTCGTGGCGTGCTACGATCAGCTCCATTGCCATATGGCGTGGGAAGGAGTAATGTACGAATACATCAATACCCCAGTCAGCGCATTTTTCCATAATGGTATCGCCCTGTGCTGCTTCATCTGCATATAAAACAAGATCAGATGCTGCTGCGATAACAGCCGGGTCTTCCTGAGGAGTACCAGCGATCAGGAGGATGTCATCTCTTCCCATCTCGCGAACCTTATCAAAACCAGCCTTTGCACCAGGAACTGCCTGACACATAACGATCGCTTTTACATCAGGATCAGATGCGAAAGATACGATCTGGGATACGGTAGTCTCCATCTCTGACATAAAGTTGTCCGGATAAGTTGCTGTAACGATGTGCTCCGGACCATATGTAGCTAATGCTTTTTCTGCTGCACGGAACTCTTCCTCGCCCTGTGAAACAGTACCGGTTAAAATTGCTACTTTCCAGTTATCACTGCCTTCTGACTTTGCAGCCTCTGTTGCTTCTGTAACAGCTTCTGCTGCGGTAGTTTTTTCTTCTGCCTTCTCAGCAGGTGCTGCTGTTGTAGCTGCGGTATTTCCACCGCCACATCCTGCCAGACCAAATGCCATCGCTGCTGCTGTAACAAGAGCCATCATTTTTTTGCTTTTCATAATTCGTCCTCCTTAATTTATAGATGTCCAGACCATCTACCCCCCTGCATGTTTTCAACATGGATCATGCTGTCCTCATGGCCGGCGGCATACAAGTTTTATTTTGTACGTCTACGGTCTACACTTGTGTGCTAGTGTAACACACCCCTGTTAAAAAAGCAAGTTTTTTTGTTGTGAATTTGTAATTTTTTACCATTTATTTTTGTAATCCATTTATATTTTTATGCTTTAAAGTCACAAATTATACAAAAAATCTTTAATCTGTCATTTTATAGCTCGTCATTTTGCTGCATTTTTCGTCTGTAAATCCCCTGTATCAACAGGGTTTTTGGAAATTTCTGGAAAATAATGGCGCCGGTAGTTCCAACGGAATTTCCCGGTACACAAAAAAGCTACTGCAAAATGGTCTCTTTCCACTTTGCAGCAGCTTTATCTTACTCAGGCTCATATTTCTGTCCGTCAGGCATGACATTCCCCCGTTTACAGCATATTCAGTTCTTCCTTTGCACATGCCATGGCAGAAGCGATCACCTTGTCCATGTCGTAATACTTATATTCTCCTAAACGTCCGCCAAAAATAACATGTTCTTCTTTTTCAGCCAGTTTTGCATACTTCTGATACAGTGCCTGGTTTTTCTCATCATTGACCGGATAATAAGGTTCCATACCTTCCTGCCAGGTAACAGGATATTCTCTGGTAATAACCGTCTTTGGCTGGGTACCGAATTCAAAGTGCTTGTGCTCAATGATGCGGGTGTACGGAGTCTCGCGGTCCGTGTAGTTTACTACAGCAACGCCCTGGTGGTTTTCCTCATCCAGAACCTCAGACTCAAAACGCAGGCTGCGGTATTCCAGCTTGCCAAACTGATACTTATAATAAGCATCAATGGTTCCTGTATACACGATCTTTTCCCCTAAACCATCGTAATATTCCTTCTTTTCCAGATAATCTACGCCGGTTTCAATATCGCAGCCTTCAAAGAGACGGTCAATGATCACATTGTAACCGCCAATAGGAATTCCCTGGTACAGATCATTGAAATAGTTATTATCATAGGTATAGCGCACAGGAAGTCTCTTGATGATAAAAGCCGGAAGTGCTGTGCAGTCTCTTCCCCACTGTTTTTCTGTGTAGCCTTTTACCAGTTTTTCATAGATCTCGCGGCCTACCAGGCTGATGGCCTGCTCTTCTAAGTTCTTCGGCTCGCCGGTGATCTCTTTTTTCTGCTCTTCAATGATCTTTTTCGCCTCTGCCGGAGTGGAAATATTCCACATCTTGCTGAAGGTGTTCATGTTAAAAGGCATGTTGTACATTTCACCTTTGTAATTGGCAACCGGACTGTTGGTATAACGATTAAATTCTGCCAGTGAATTTACAAACTGCCATACTTCTTTGTTGCTTGTATGGAAAATGTGGGCACCGTATTTGTGTACATGGATACCTTCTGTATTTTCACAGTACACATTTCCGCCAATATGATCCCTCTTTTCCAGGACCAGGCACTTCTTTCCCTTCTGCTTCGCAAACCAGGCAAAGACACCGGAGTACAGTCCGCTTCCTACTAATATATAGTCATATTTTTTCATTTTTATGCTCCTTTTTTATACCACGACATAATCCGAGTATACCGCATCTGGCATCATCAGGCAATCAACAGATTTTCCCCTTATGTGCAGACTTTTTATATTACCACGGAAAAATCCCCAGAAATCCGGCTCTGATCAACACCAGAACGGTCAGATGCACCGGATAAAACCAGTAAAACACATATTTAAACTTCTGTTTTCCCCGTTTTCCATTATAAAACCAGATGGGTATTGCTGCCAGGGCACCAACTCCATAGTTCAGATCCAGTGTTTCCAGGCCGCCAAGGACTGCCGCTGCCACACTGCGCCCTGCCCTGCTGTAATGAAACTCATAAAAAGCTGCAATAATGATGATCCCGATATAATCATAATCTGACTGAATCAGCACTGCTGCCATACAGCCCAAAGCTACTGCAAATATCTTTCCCGCTTCCACTGCAAGGGGAGTTTTTTCCCGAAACTGTGCCTGTTCCATGCCCCATAAAACAGCCAGTCCTATGAGAAATTCAAAAAATACATTCTGGTACCCCGGATAAAACCAGCGGTTGGCTGCCGCCAGGTCAAAAGGCAGTTCTGATATGAGGGCAAACAGAAACATCTGCAGGGCGTAACGCCTCCGGCTGTGTGTATGGTAAAAGCCCTCTACCAGAAGAAAAGCATAAATCAGGAATGCAGGCCGTCCCAGCATACGCATTCCCCGTTGAAGCACATACAGCCACTGGCCATTTCCATTTTCCAGAAGTTTTTGAAAACATTCTGCTCCGCCCTGATAATACAACCCATATTCCACGACCACTGCCCCAATATGGTCAATGAGCATGGAGATCATGGCGATCCATTTAAGCGCTGCGCCACTTAAGCCAAAGGTACTTCCTGTATCTGCAGAAGCATCTCCCGCATAGGCATACTCCATTTTATTTTTCATCAAAATATTTCCTCAACACAGCTAAAAGCCCCTGATGTTCATTGTCAACCGGAGTTACGAAAGGAGCCGCCGCTTTTACTTCTTCCGGCGCATTGGCCATGGCAAAACCGGCACCTGCTGCATTTAACATATCAAGGTCATTCTGCCCGTCCCCAAAAGCCAGGGACTGCTCCACAGGAATGTCATATTTTTCACATACAATCTTCACTCCTGCTGATTTACACACGTTTCCGTTCATTACTTCCAGATAAACCGGCTTGGATCTTGCAATGGAAAGCTGTGGATACCGTTCTTTTAAGCGGTTTTCTGTACGGATCACCGCTTCTTCATCCCCCATAAACAGAAACTTATGAATGCCACCCTCTTTTCCAAAAATCTCCCTTATATCTCCGGTTTCCGGTATCAGATGGGTAATTCCCTGTTCCTGGATCACCCACGGATCCCTGATATCGTCCACTACCCAGTGTTCCCCACCGTATATGCCACAGACTACCTCCGGAAACTCTTTTGCAACCAGACTTTTGATCTCACATGCCAGGTCCAGATCCAGCAGGCAGCTGTATATTTCCTGATCATCCGGATCCAGAACCAGACCGCCGCTGTAGCACACCATAGGAGCATGGATCCCCAGTTCTTCCCGGATGGGGCGCATTCCTTTTGGCATACGGGCTGATACCAGTACAAAAGGAACTCCCTGACTGTCCAGACGGCGCAGTTCCTCTATAGTCTCCTCTGGAACCTGGTTTTCATTGTTTAAAAGAGTGCCGTCAATATCGCTGAAAATGATCTTATATTCTTTCAAGTTGTTTAACCCCCGCATTTATAATGTAACATTTGAGCTGAAACCAGTTTCTAATTCTGGAACATATCTCCTGCCAGCGCCCGGATCCTTTTTGCCAGAAATGCCGCCATAACGCAGAGAAGAAAATCTTCCATAACTGTGATGAGAAAGCAGTTGATCACCACCAGTTTCCATGAGATTGGCATATGGATCACATAATTACTGATCCCATAAAAATACACCATTCCTGAAACATAATAAGCCATCATCCCCCAGAAGGCACTGAACAGATCCCAGGCAGTACCTGCTCCCGGGCGAAGGGAGGACAGCTTTCCTGTGATCCAGGCAGCAAATACAAAGCCCAGTAAAAATCCGAATGTTGGACGGATCAGATAAGCAGGACCGCCACCTGCCGCAAACACCGGAATACCGGAAAGGCCTACCGCCAGATAAATCCCCACACAGATTGCACCTCTGCGGGCTCCAAGCAAAAATCCTGCTAACAGGACAAATAAAAACTGCATGGTAAAATGCATGGGAAAGGGCTGCACCGGTATATTGATCTTAATATAGGCCCCTGCTGCGATCAGAGCTGTAAACAGACCGATCTGCGCCATTTCCCTGGTTGTCAGCGCCTGAGAACGGGCCACTTTTAATTCATGCATAAATGATTTTCCTCCGTAATGTATGATATCCTGAAACATAAAACATTGTAACATTGACCATAACCTAAGTCAACGAAGGAGTTCACTCTGGCTCTGCGTTATAACAAAAAAGGATATTGGCACGTACAAAAAAGCGCATTGCCATAAATGACAACGCGCTTTTTGATTTCACATTTATTTTTATTTCATACCGGGGATCCGGCATTTACCATTCATTAATAAAACAGTCTGTTCACAGCACTGAAGATACCGCGGATAGATGCTCTGGTAATATTGGAGCTGATGCCTACGCCGTAAGTTGCTTTTCCAGTACTCTGGTCTACTAAGTGGATGTAGGAAGCAGCCTGTGCGCCGGAACCGGATGCCAGTGCATGCTCGGTGTAGTCTAATACCTTGATCTGGATGCCCAGTGCCTCTTCTAAGCCTCTCTGAACAGCATCAATCGGTCCATTTCCAATGCCATCGAAGTACTTCTCAATACCATGATCAGTGTAGGTAAGTTTAACCAGTGTTGCAAACTCGCCGTCTGCAGTCTCTGTATCGGTAATACGGCACTTGCGGAAGTGCATTGGTTCTTTGCGGTCCAGATAATCCTTCTTGAACTCTTCCATGATCTGCTCTGGAGCAACTTCACCCTGCTTTTCGGAAATAGCCTGGATGACATCTGCAAACTCCTTGTGCATGCCCTTTGGAAGCTTGAAGCCATAGAAAGTATCCATAACAAAGGCTACGCCGCCCTTTCCGGACTGGCTGTTGATACGAACGATTGGCTCGTACTGTCTTCCAATATCGCTTGGATCGATAGGCAGATACGGAACTTCCCAGTACTGGCTGTTTCTCTCATGAAGAGCCTGCATACCTTTGTTGATCGCATCCTGATGAGAACCGGAGAATGCGGTAAATACCAGCTTTCCAGCGTATGGATGTCTTGGCGGGATCTGCATCTTGGTGCAGCGCTCGTAAACTTCTGCGATCTCACGGACATTTTCAATATTTAACTCTGGGTTGATACCCTGGGAGAACATATTGTAAGCAACGGTTAAAATATCTACATTACCTGTACGCTCACCATTTCCGAACAGGGTTCCCTCTACACGGTCAGCGCCTGCAAGCAGTGCTAATTCAGTAGAAGCAACACCTTCGCCTCTGTCATTGTGTGGATGCACACTTAAGATAATGCTTTCTCTGTTCTTAAAGTGTGTATTCATCCATTCGATCTGGTCTGCGTATACGTTTGGAGTGTTCATCTCAACAGTAGATGGAAGGTTGATGATGATCGGGTTCTCCTTGGTAGCGCCCCAGGTTTCCTGAACTGCAGTACAGATATCAAGAGCAAAATCCAGCTCTGTGCCGGTAAAGCTCTCTGGAGAATACTCCAGACGGATCTTGGTATCACATTCTGCTGCGTATCTCTGTACCATCTTGGTACCTACAATAGCGATATCCTTGATCTCATCCATATCTTTGTGGAAAACAACATCTCTCTGAAGAGTAGATGTGGAATTGTAAATATGTACAATGGCTTTCTTGATGCCCTTCAATGCCTCAAAAGTTCTCTTGATCAGATGCTCACGGCACTGTACTAATACCTGGACTTCTACATCATCCGGGATCAGCTTGCGGTCAACCAGGGTACGAAGAAAATCATATTCGATCTGGGAAGCTGCAGGGAAACCAACCTCGATCTCCTTAAAGCCCAGCTTTACTAAAAGGTTGAACATCTCTACCTTTTCTTCTACTACCATTGGTTCTACCAGTGCCTGGTTTCCGTCACGAAGGTCAACGCTGCACCATACAGGAGCCTTTTCGATTTCCTTATTTGGCCAGGTACGCTCCGGGAAATTAACTACAGGTACTCTTTTATATCTCTTATAATTTAACATAATAACTATTTCCTCCTTGTGTCTATCTCTGTCTTTTTTGTTACATGCTACTTGCTGTTGTGACCGGCATTTAAACGGTTCTGCTTTGTATTTTTTAATCTCAAGCCCTTCCGGGCAGTCGCTCGATCACGCCGTAACGGCAGACGATAAACAGCAGTACTTTTACTGATTCAGCCCCACGTTTCATCATTCCTTTTCTTAATAAAATCGTATACAGCATGGGATTTGTTTAAAAAAGCTCCGGAGCAACATTGTCCCCGGAGCCTCTGATACACCAGCCTCATTGCTGCAAATGATAAAAAATATATATTACAGTATAACATATACCCTTTATTCTTACAAGCAATGAGATTTCATTTTACTATTCGTTCTGGTTATGGATAATATTCCTGATCAACGTTTGCAGGCGCATTTTTTCGCCTTATAAACAATGTCCCTGCTCTTCCATTACTTTAATCACTTGGTCAACGTATTTTTCACAGGTCTCAAGATCAGATGCCTCTACCATAACACGGACAACCGGTTCTGTACCAGACTGACGAAGAAGGATACGTCCATTGCTTCCTAAGCTTTCTGTTACTTTGGCAACCTCTGCCTGGACTTTTTCATCATCCTGGGCTACTTTTTTGTCTTTTACCTTTACGTTCTTAAGAACCTGCGGATAAACTTCATATTCAGATGCCAGTTTTGCAAGAGTCTGCTTCTTCTCCAGGATCACTTCCATTACTTTCAGGGAAGTAAGGATGCCGTCTCCGGTCGTTGCATGTTTACTGAAAATGATATGGCCGGACTGTTCGCCGCCTAAGCAGTTGCCGGTAGCAGCCATATTTTCATAAACATATTTATCGCCTACAGCTGTCTTTTCATAGGAAATGCCTTCCCGGTCAAATGCCTTGTAAAGACCGAAGTTTGACATAATGGTAGTAACAACTGTGTTGTGGAACAGGCTTCCCTGCTCCTTCATGTACTTGCCGCAGACATACATAATGCCGTCTCCGTCTACTACATTTCCCTTTTCATCTACAGCGATGCAGCGGTCAGCATCTCCGTCGTAAGCAAAGCCTACATCACAGCCTTCTTCTACTACAAATTTCTGTAAATGTTCAATGTGGGTGGAACCGCAGTCTGTGTTGATGTTTAAGCCATTTGGCTCATTGCTGATCACATGTGTCTCAGCGCCAAGGGCATCAAATACATTTTTAGCAATCGCAGAAGCACTTCCGTTTGCACAGTCTAAAGCCACTTTCATGTTCTTGAAAGAACGGGTGGCAATAGAGATCAGATAGCCGATGTAACGGTTTCTGCCTGCTGCAAAGTCTACCGTGCGTCCGATCTTGTCTTTCTTAGCTAACGGGATCTCGCCCATTTCGCCGTCTAAGTATTTCTCGATCTCTACGATCACAGATTCTTCCAGCTTTTCGCCCTTTTCGTTGATAACCTTGATACCGTTATCATAGTATGGGTTGTGGCTGGCAGAGATCATGATACCGCAGTTAAAGCCCTCTGTACGTACTACATAAGAAACGCTTGGTGTGGTAGTTACGTGAAGCAGAAATACATCAGCGCCGGATGCGGTCAGACCTGCTACTAAAGAATACTCAAACATGTAGCTGCTGCGTCTGGTATCTTTTCCGATAACGATACGGCATCTTTCATCTGGCTTTTTCTGTCCGTAGTACCAGCCTAAGAAACGGCCTACTTTAAAGGCATGTTCAACGGTTAAGTTTACATTTGCTTCCCCGCGAAAGCCGTCTGTTCCAAAATATTTTCCCATTTTTTATGATCCTTCCTATCTGCACCTGTATCTGGCCGATCACTGCCTGATGCAGAAGTCAATTTTATTCTGAACCGGATTAAAACATATCGTTCTTCTTCAGTTCCTCTAAATAGCGTCCCAAAGCGTCCTGCCATGCAGGAAGTCTCTCAAAGCCGTTTTCTGTCAGTTTATCCTTATTTAAGCGGCTGTTAGATGGACGTTTTGCCTTAACAGGGAATGCAGATGAGTCTACCGGTGTTACCTTTACTTCATCCATACCAGCCTGACGGAAGATCTCGCAGGCAAATTCATACCAGCTGCAAAGTCCTTCATTGGTTGCATGATATCTGCCGTATTTGTCGGTCTGGATCATGGCAACTAACAGCTTAGACAGATCGTAGGTATAGGTTGGGGAACCAATCTGGTCATTTACGACACTGACAGCGCCTCTCTCTTGGCCTAAACGGAGCATGGTCTTAATAAAGTTCTTTCCATTTACACCAAATACCCATGCAATACGGACAATAAAGTACTTTTCCAGGTTCTGCTCTACTGCGATCTCGCCTTCGTACTTGGTCAGACCATATACATTTAATGGCTCTCTGTGGTCATCCGGCTCCCATGGGCGCAGACCTTCGCCGTTAAATACATAGTCTGTACTGATGTACATCATCTTAATGTCTAAGGCTTTGCAGACTTTTGCAATGTTTCTGGTTCCTTCTGCATTGACCTTGCGGCACAGTTCCACATTGTCTTCAGCAGCATCTACTGCAGTATATGCTGCACAGTGGATCACTGCATCCGGTTTTGCCTCAGTAATTACTTTTTCGCAGGCTGCGGCATCTGTGATATCCATTTCTTCTACATCTACGCCAATTCCTTCGATGCCCTTAGCTGCCAGTTCGTCCATTACGTCATGTCCAAGCTGTCCTTTTACACCTGTTACCAGAACTCTCATAAATGATCCCTCACTTTTATTATGTACTCTGAGAGTACATCTTACTATACACGTCAATGGCTGGCGGAAATTTCCGTCAGCCACAGTTACTTGTTACTTATCGTTCACTTACAGACGGTTTCCGTACATTTTATCGAAGTAATTGCTGTACTCACCGCTTAAAATATTTTTCCACCATTCCTGGTTGTCCAGATACCACTGGATGGTCTGCTGAATTCCTGTATCAAAGTTGTATTTTGGCTTCCAGCCTAATTCTGTCTCGATCTTGGTTGGGTCGATGGCATAACGGCGGTCATGGCCCGGGCGGCGCGTCCGGTGCGGAACACCGCCCGGCAGACGGCCAGCACCAGCAGGTTCAGGCTGACCAGATACTCAAACGAGAGCAGAATGACACAGATCAGCACCGTAAATGCCTTTACGGTGGGGTTCCAGCGTTCCAGCATTTACAGCACCTCCTCTGCGGATTTTTCCACCAGCGCGGTATCTTCCAGCC
>OLVR01002482.1_pt1 | contig 13870 bp, 10 predicted proteins | sample 1673261 | NCBI WGS metagenome assembly OLVR01 (sample SAMEA3178938, study PRJEB25190) | human gut metagenome | biome: human gut; feature: human-associated habitat; material: faeces | place: Austria | collected 2013 | reverse complement strand
AGCCGCAGGACTTGTCCTCCAGCGTCGTGATGCCGCCCTGCTTGTTGCCCGGGCTGGGGTTATCATAGACGACCTCGTTGTGGCTGATGAAATACTCCTTGAAGCCGTTGATCATCTTGACAGCCTTCTCAAAGACTTCCTCGTTCTGGCAGCGGTCCATCAGGAAACCCTCGGCACCAAACATTTCAGGCACCTCGGTCAGCACGGTGGAGCCGCCGCGGGCGCACAGCATATCGCTGAAACGGCCAATCGTCGGGTTGGCGGTGATGCCGGACAGGCCGTCCGAGCCGCCGCACTTCATGCCGATGACCAGCTCGCTGGCGGGGATCGCCTCGCGCTGGAACTGTCCGGCGTAGGCGGCAAGCTCTTTAAGAATCTCGCGGCCTGTGACCAGCTCGTCCTCCACGTCCTGGCAGGTCAGGAATTTGACGCGGTCGTGATCGTAGTCGCCCAGCTCTGCCAGGAACTGTTCGTGGGTCAGGTTCTCGCAGCCCAGGGAGAGTACGAGCACTGCGCCCGCGTTGGGGTGGCGCACCAGAGAGGCCAACAGCTTGCGGGTCTGGGCGTGGTCATGACCGGTCTGGGAGCAGCCGAACGGATGGGTAAAGGTGTACAGGCCGTCGATGCTGCCGGTGACGAGATCTTGATTATCGCGCACCAGCGTCTTGGCGCAGTCGTTGACGCAGCCGACGGTGGGGATGATCCAGATTTCGTTGCGGATAGCGGCGCGGCCATCCTTGCGGCGGTAGCCCATAAAGGTCTCGGGCACAACCGGGGTCAGCGGATGCACGTTGGGGTGGTAGCTGTACTCGACCTCGCCGGAGAGGTTCGTGTGGATGTTGTGGGTGTGCATCCAGGTACCAGGCACGGCGTCCGCCGTGGCATGGCCGATGGGAAAGCCGTACTTGATGACGTTTTCGCCCTCTTTGATGGGGGCGATGGCCATCTTGTGGCCCTGAGGGATATCCTCGACGGCGGTGATGGTGGTGTTATCGACCGGGACGGTCGTGCCCTTGGCGATGGGATGCAGGGCGACGACGACGTTATCTTTGGGGTTGATCTTAATGGCGATGGGCATAAGATGTCTCCTTACTCATAATAGAAACTGGGGCCGGAGGGCATTCTCCGGCCCCAGTGGGGTACGTTTGAGCCTTCCCCAGAGGGGGAAGGTGGCCGCGCGGCGCGCGGTCGGATGAGGGGCAGCGTTACGGCGGCAACCCGTTTGCGGGCGGCAATGGCGAACGCGCCCCTCCTCAGTCACCTTCGGTGACAGCTTCAGTCTACGCGCTAAGAGCCGCCTTCGACGGTTGCGCTCCGACACGCGCCTGCGGGCGCAGTCCCTCGGGGAGAAGCCTTTATGGGCTTACAGGCAGCTCTTGTAAGCGGCCAGCGCGCCATTCTCACGAATAGCGGTCAAGTTCTTGATGGTGGCTTCCTCGAAGCCGGGAACCTTGGTCAGATCCTGACCCCACATCTTCTCGTTGGTCATGACGGCATGGACAAGCGTCGGAATATCGTCGTTCTTGTGCTCGTTGTAGAACTCAAGGACCCAGCGATCGTCGGAGACCGTGTACTCGTTGCCCTTGGCGCGCTTGCAGACCAGGCCCTTGTCGGTCAGCTCCTGCACATCGTTGGTGTAGAAGGCGATGTAAGCGGCAAAGCTCATGGTCAGGCAGGTGGGCAGCTTGCCGTTCTTCTCGACATACTCGAGGAAGGACGGCATATTGCGGGCACGCCACTTGGAGGTGGAGTTCAGGGAAATGCTCATCAGCTCATGGTTGACGAACGGGTTGTTGAAGCGGTCCTCAACAGCGGCGGCGAACTTCTTGCAGTCCTCCTGATCCAGCGGCAGAATGGGGACAACTTCCTCGGACAGCATCTTGTTCATATAGCCCAGAACGGTGGCGTCGTGCATACAGTCGCGCACGATGTCAAAACCGGCCAGGTAAGCGCCCAGGACAAAGCCGGTGTGGGCACCGTTCAGGATGCGGACCTTGCGCTTCTTGTAGGGACTCATGTCGGGGGTCACGAAAACGTGATCCTCAAGACCGGCTTTGCGGAAAGGCAGGATGTCGTTCAGCTTGGTGTCGCCCTCGATGACCCAGACGCCAAAGACCTCGCCGACGTCCAGCAGGGGGTCAGCGTAGCCGTGCTTCTGCTCAAGCTCGGCGACCTCCTTCGGGTCACGGATGCGGCCCGGAACGATGCGGTCAACCAGAGAACCGCAGAAGGTGCAGTCCTCGTTGACGTACTTCTTGAAGCCGTCCTCCAGGCCCCACTGCTCAATGTACTGGTTGACGCACTTGAGCAGCTCCTTGCCGTTGTTGTCAATCAGCTCACAGGCCAGCATGATGATACCCTTTTTGCCGGCCTTATAGCGGTGGTACAGCACCTGGGTCAGCTTGCCGGGGAAGCTGGATGCGGGCTCGTCCTCCAGCTTGCAGGCGGGGTCGTAGGCGATGCCGGCCTCCGTGGTGTTGGAAACGATGATTTCCAGGTCGTCGCTGGCGGCGACTTCCATCATCTGGTCGAAGCCTTCCTTCTCATACGGGTTCAGGCAACGGGAGACACTGGAGATAACGCGTTTGTCATCGACCTTCTGGCCGTTTTCACTGCCGCGCAGGTACAGGGTGTACAGGCCCTCCTGCTCGTTGATCATCTTGGAAAGGCCCGGGGCGATGGGCTGGACCAGAACGCACTTGCCGTTCCAATCGGCCTTCTCGTTGGCCAGATCGAACCAATAATCGACAAATGCGCGCAAGAAGTTACCTTCGCCGAACTGCAGTACTTTCTCGGGTGCATTCTTCAGAATGTAGCCGTTGTAGCCGGATTTTGCAAGAACTTCATAATTCAAGGTTTCCATAAACGCTTCTCCTTACTTAATAACAATTCTGGTGCGCGGCAGTGGGGGCCGCAGCACGCCTTGTTACCTACATTGTATTTTTTTTGGCCTGGTTCGTCAAGTTTCATTCTGTAATCAGCGCACATATTTTGCGCAATTTTCTGGCCTTTTTTGGGATTCCGCATCTTGCACAACAAACCACCGCGTTTTTTGGCTATAATTTCGATTAACGAGCAATTTTCGCAACTTGCTAAAGCATTTTTTATTATGTATAATAGTAGCAGAAGTAGCAGAGTATGTGGTTTTGGGCCGAAAAAGATGCGCAAAGTATGTGCTATCCGGCCCGGTGCCCACTCCCCCGCTATCACCCTTATAATGAATATAATGAAGGAGTGTCTGTACATGAAAGCGTTTATGGATAAGGACTTTTTGCTGGAGACCCCCACCGCGCAGCACCTGTACCACGATTATTCGGCCAAGCTGCCCATCATCGACTATCACTGCCATATTCCCCCGCAGGAAATTTATGAGAACCGCCGTTTTGAGAATATTGCGCAGGTCTGGCTGGGCGGCCATCAGGTCCTAGCCGACGGCAGCGACTACTACTTCGGTGACCACTACAAGTGGCGCGTGATGCGCTCCAACGGCGTGCCCGAGGAGTATATCACCGGCGACAAGCCCGACCGCGAGCGCTTCCAGAAGTTTGCCGAGAGCTTGGAAATGGCCATCGGCAACCCGATGTATACCTGGTGCCACCTCGAGCTGAAGAAGTACTTCGGCTATGAGGGCGTGCTGAACGGCGAGACTGCCGAGGAAGTCTGGAACCTCTGCAACGAGAAGCTGCAGAACGACCCGAAATTGACCGTCCGCGGCCTGATCGAGCAGAGCAACGTTGCCATGGTCGGCACCACCGACGACCCCATTGACTCCCTCGAGTGGCACAAGAAGATCAAGGAGGACCCCTCCATCAAGGTCGTCGTCGCTCCTTCCTTCCGCCCCGACAAGGCCCTGAACATCCGCAAGGAGGGCTTCGCCGACTACATCCACAAGCTGGAAGAGGTCGTGGGCCGCAAGTTTGCCTGCGCAAATTGCGTTGTCAGTGCGCTGGAAGAGCGCCTGGAATTCTTCGTCGAGATGGGCTGCCGCGCTTCTGACCACGGCCTGGACTATGTCCCCTACGTTGATACCGATGCCGAGAAGGCGACCGCCGCGTTCAAGAAGGCTATGGCCGGCGAGACGCTGACCCAGGAGGAGGGCGACGCCTACACCACCTACCTGCTGCTGAAGCTGGGCGCTGCCTACAAGAAACACAACGTTGCTATGCAGATTCATTACAGCTGCCTGCGCAACGTTAACGACAAGATGTACCGCAAGCTCGGCCCCGACACCGGCTTTGACATGATTGCCGTGACCGATTGCAGCGCCACCGTCAGCAGCCTGCTGAGCGCACTGACCAAGGCCGATGCCTGCCCGAAGGTCATCCTGTACAGCCTGAACCCCGCCGACTTTGACATGCTGGGCACCATCCTGGGCGCGTTCCAGGACGACGAGATTCCCGGCAAGATCCAGTTGGGCTCCGCCTGGTGGTTCTGCGACACTGACGACGGCATGTACCAGCAGATGAAGACCCTGGCCCGCCTGGGCCTGCTGGGCAACTTCATCGGCATGCTGACCGACAGCCGCAGCTTCCTGAGCTACACCCGCCACGAGCTGTTCCGCCGCCTGATGTGCAACCTGATCGGCAACTGGGTCGAGAACGGCCAGTACCCCAACGACGAGAAGGCTTTGAAGAAGATCGTTGAGGGTATCAGCTATTATAATGCCAAGCGGTATTTTAATCTGTGATATTCCTTGACTGAGATAGTGCAATCATAAACAGCACCGCCCCATCTGCTGATACGGCAGATGGGGCGGTGTTTTCTTTTAAAAGCAAGGCAGAGTTGTAGGGGCGGCACATGTGCCGCCCGCGGCTTTCCCGCAAACAGTCAGAGCCTTACAAACGCGGGCCGGGTATGCCCGACCCTTACATGGCAGCACTTAGAGGTCGGTCTCGCTATTTTCGGAAGTCTCCGGGGAAATCTCCGGCACTTCCGGCATGGTGCGCAGCTGCTCCAGCGTAATGCCGTCCACATATTTGTTGATTAAATCATTCAGCCCGGACCAGAAATCCAGCGTGTGGCATTGGCCGCGGTGGGGGCAATCCACCGAGGAAGCCAGACACGGAATGGCCGTCAGCTCCCCTTCTACGGCGCGCAGAATCTCGCCGGAGGTGATTTCCGCCGCCGAACGGGCCAGGCGGTAGCCGCCCTGGGCACCGCGCACGCTGGATACCAGCCCCGCCTTTGCCAGCGGGGTGACGATCTGCTCCAAATATTTTAAGCTGATGCGCTGCTTGTCGCTGATTTCCTTTAACGGGATCAGATCATTGGGGCGGTTGGCAAGCTCCACCATCAGGCGCAAAGCGTAACGGTCACGGGTCGAGAATTTCATGTTCAGTCTCCCTTTTCCTGAGATTGTACTACTAATCATAGCATAATTATAGGAATTTTGCAAGCATTCAACCTATCTGACTGGTAGGATATATGCAAAATGCCAAAATGTGCAATTTTATGCAAAAGGGTGTTGACAGAATGTGCTCACCGGCGTATACTGTGAGCCATGGAAAGCAAATCACCGCTGACCAAACAACGAGAGAAAGGGGTACAAGACTATGAACGCAGCCTATTCCGGCATGATGATGTGCATGTGCATGATGCGTAAGCGTCCTGTGCCAGCTTTCTTGCGCGCAAATTTCAGCGCATAAAGAAAACTTGCAGCGGGATGCCGGAGAAAACCGACATCCCGCTTTTGTTTGGAAAGGAAGTTTGTGACTATGGAAAGAGGTTCCATCTACAAGCAGCCCGGTGTGCGAATGTGACGTTTGAGGGAACAACACATTCACAAAACAACACACCTGACAATAAAAAGGAGATTACTACCATGAAAAAACTGATTTCTGCAACGCTCGCCGCTACCCTGGCCCTGAGCCTGGCCGCCTGCGGCTCCACCGCTTCCACCACCGAGACCGCTTCTTCTGAGGCTGCCTCCACCGAGAGCACCGCAGCTTCTTCTGAGGCTGCCGAGTCCACCAGCGACCTGGCCGGTACGACCCTGAAGGTCGCCGCCTCCCCCACGCCCCACGCCGAGATCCTGAATGTGGCCAAGGAGGTTCTGGCGGAGCAGGGCATCGACCTTGAGGTCGTTGAGTTCAGCGATTACGTCCAGCCCAACCTTGTGACCGAGAACGGCGAGGTTGACGCTAACTACTTCCAGCACACCCCCTACCTCGACAGCTTCAACGAGGAGAACGGCACCCACCTCGTCAGCGTCGGCGCTGTCCACTATGAGCCGTTCGGCATCTACCCGGGCAAGAGCAGCGACCTCGCCAACATCGCTGACGGCGCAACGATCGCCGTGCCCAACGACACCACCAACGAGGCCCGCGCCCTGCAGCTGCTGGCCGCTCAGGGTTTGATCACCGTGCGTGACGGTGCCGGTCTGACCGCCACCGTCAACGACATCACCGAGAACCCCCATAACGTGAAGATCGAGGAAATCGAGGCTGCACAGCTGCCCCGCACCGTGCAGGACGTTGACTTTGCCGTCATCAACGGCAACTACGCAATAGAGGCTGGCTTCTCCGTCGGCAAGGACGCCCTGGCTACCGAGGACGCATCCTCTGAGGCTGCCCAGACCTACGCCAACGTTCTGGTCGTGAAGGAAGGCAACGAGAGCGACCCCGCCATCCAGGCCCTGTACGCCGCCCTGACCAGCGACAAGGTCAAGGATTACATCAACAGCACCTATGACGGCGCGGTCGTGCCCATTTTCTAAGGAAAAACATATCCGCGGTAAGGTCGTAGGGGCGAGCAATGCTCGCCCCCACAGTGCAAGGCACCAAACAGCAAGAAAAACCTTGCAACCTGTCGTGAAATAGAGTAAAATTAACAGCGAATGGGTTTTACACTCATTCGCTATCTTTGTAAGTGAGGGAGAATACCCATGATCGAACTGCAACACCTGACCAAGCGCTTTGCCACGCAGGGTGGCACGGTCGTCGCGCTGAACGACATCAACCTGACCATCCGGGATGGCGATGTCTACGGCATCATTGGTATGTCGGGCGCCGGAAAATCTACGCTGGTACGCTGCATCAATATGTTGGAACGCCCCGACGAGGGGAGCGTCATCGTCAACGGAAAACAGATGCAGGACCTGAATGCGGCTGACCTGCGCGCCGCCCGCCGCGAAATTACGATGATATTCCAGCAGTTCAACCTGCTGATGCAGCGGACCTGCCTGCGCAACATTATGTTCCCGATGGAGCTTGCCAAGGTCCCTAAGGAAAAGGCCGAGGCCCGCGCCCGCGAACTGCTGGAGCTGGTCGGCCTGCCTGACAAAGCCGACGCCTACCCTGCCCAGTTGTCCGGCGGCCAGAAACAGCGCATTGCCATTGCCCGCGCCCTGGCGACCGACCCGAAGGTGCTGCTCTGCGACGAAGCGACGAGTGCCCTTGACCCCAACACGACCCACGCCATCCTGCAGCTGATCCAGAAGATCAACCGCGAACTGGGCATCACGGTCGTCATCATCACCCACCAGATGAGCGTGGTTGAGGAAGTCTGCAACCGCGTGGCGATTTTGGACAACGGTACCGTTGTCGAGGAGGGCAGCGTGCAGGCCATCTTCAGCCATCCTACTTCCAAGGCGGCACGCCGCTTGGTCTACCCCGCCGGTGCGCCCAAAGCCGAGGCCCTGCCCGGCCAGCGCCTAGTGCGTGTGGCCTTCGGCGGCACCCAGACCACCGACAAGCCGCTGGTGGCAAGTCTTGCCATCGAGTGTGGTGCGCTGGTATCCATCATGGCGGCCGATACCCGCATTGTCAACGGCCAGACGCTGGGCAGCATGCTGTTGGCTCTGCCCGACGACGACAAGGCCGAAGCGGCCATCGAGTACATTAAAAATTATCCCGGCATTACCTATGAGGAGGTGAACGGCTGATGGCAGAGTTTTTTGCAGGCAAGGACTGGCAGACGTTCTTGCAGATTTTGCCCACCATTCCGTTTGAAACGTGGGAAACGATTTGGTCCACGGTCGTGGCCACCCTGCTGGCGCTGGTCATTGGCCTGCCGCTGGGTGTCTGCCTTGTCACCGGCGAGCAGGGTGGCGTGCGTCCCCTGCCCCGCTGGGTCATGGCGCTGCTGAACGGCCTGGTCAACCTGCTGCGCAGCGTGCCGTTCCTGATTCTGATGATCATTGTCATCCCGCTGTCCCGCGCCATCGTGGGCACATCCATCGGCACGGTGGCATCCATTGTGCCGCTGGTCATCGCGTCCTTCCCCTTCGTCTCGCGCCTGGTTGAAACGAGCATGCGCGAGGTCGATGCGGGCGTCATCGAGGCCGCCCAGAGCATGGGTGCGACGCCGCTGCAAATTATCACCAAAGTCATGGTGCCCGAGAGCATGCCTAGCCTGGTTGCTAACGTGACGATTGCGGCTACGACCATCATGGGGTACGGTGCCATGGCCGGTATCATCGGCGGCGGCGGCCTGGGCAAAATTGCCATCAACTACGGCTACTACCGCTTTAACGTGGTGCTGGAGTTCTTCGCCACCGCCCTGCTGGTCGTGCTGGTGCAGATCTTGCAGACCGTTGGCACGAAGCTGGCCATCAAGTGCGATAAGCGCATCCAGAAATAAATTATATGAAATTGCACAGTAGGGGCGGGGCTCTGCTCCGCCCGGGAACGTGGCCTCGGCCGCAAAGTCCCCGGGCGGACTGGAAGCCCGCCCCTGCTGCGTTATAGGAAAAAGCAAAGAATTAACATATTTTTCAAATTGGCGTGACAGGCCGGACATAAATGTGGTGTAGTATATAGACAGAGTCAAGGGGATGCCCCGAGACAACAACTATCACTGACGCCACGGCCATGCCAGAAGCAATCGCTTCGGCCGCGGCGCAGACAACCAATAAGGCCGCGAAGCCATTTGAATAGATGAAAAATCCCGCATCGTGTGATGCGGGATTTTTGGTGTACCGAATTACAGCGCGTTTACGTCCTCAACCAGCTGCTCCACGGTTTCATCCTTTGTGGCCCAGCTGGTGCAGATGCGCACGGCGGTGTGGTGCTTGTCAGGCTTGCCCATGTGGGTCATGGCGTAGCGCTCGGTCAGCTTGGCGTACCACTCGTCAGGCAGGGCAAAGAACTGCTGGTTCGTCGGGGAGTCGTGCAAAACCTTACAGCCCTTTGCCTCAAACGCGGCGCGGATGTGCAGGGCCTGTTCGTTGGCATGGCGTGCCATCGTGAAGTACAGGCTCGTCTCGCCGCCGTCCTCGCCGTCCAGCAGGGCCAGAAACTGCTCACCCAGTAGGCGGCCCTTGGCCAGCATGCCGCCGTGCTGCTTGATGCAGTAGCGGAAATCCGGCTTCAGATCGTCGTTGGTGATGACGACTGCCTCGCCGAACAGCGCACCGCATTTTGTGCCGCCCAGGTAGAACACGTCGCACAGGGCGGCGTAATCCTGCAGGCTCAAATCGTTGGCGGGGCTGGTCAGGCCGTAGGCCATGCGGGCACCATCCACAAACAGGTACAGCCCCAGCTCATAGCAAGCGGCGGAAAGCTCGGTCAGCTCTTCCTTATTATAAAGGGTGCCGACCTCGGTGGGGTTCGAGATATACACCATACCGGGCTGCACCTCGTGCTCGTGGCTGGCATTGGCGCGGTGTTCCTCGACGGCCTTGCGCACCTGGCGGGCCGTGATCTTGCCGTTTTTGCCGGGCAGAGCCAGGCATTTGTGGCCGGTGGCCTCGACTGCGCCGGTCTCATGCACATGGATGTGCCCGGAGTCCGCGCAGAGCACGCCCTGCCAGGGCTTGAGCGCCGCCGCAATCACGGTCAGGTTCGCCTGCGTTGCGCCGACAAAGAAATGCACATCGGCGTCGGGGGCATCGCACAGGCCGCGTATCTGTGCAGCAGCCTTGGCGCAGTATTCATCCTCGCCATAACCGGGGGTCTGGTCAAAATTGGTTTGCTGCAAAAGGTCCAGCACGGCCGGGGCCGCGCCTTCGCCGTAGTCACATTCAAAACGAAGCATATTCTTAACTCCTTACACGTTAGTATGTACGCTGCTAGTAGGGGCAAACATTGTTCGCCCGCGCAGTGCAGTAGCTGCCGCAAAGTGCCCGGGCCGATGCAAGCAACGGCCCCTACGCCGCACGGCGGGTGTTGCACTAATTATAACACTGTGATTCCGTGCTTGCAAGTTTCGCTGTACTACGCTATAATAATAGTACTTTGTGAGAAAAGAGGAATATTATGGAACCCGAAAAACAGCGGGAAGGCTTCGGCTCACGCCTTGGCTTCATCCTTGTCAGCGCGGGCTGTGCCATCGGCATCGGCAACGTCTGGCGCTTCCCCACCGTCACAGGCCAGTACGGCGGCGGTATCTTTGTCTTGTTCTACCTGATTTTCCTGGTGCTGATGGGCCTGCCGGTCCTGACCATGGAACTGGCCGTCGGCCGCGCTGGGCACGGTGCCGCCCGCAGCGCCTACAAGGCGCTGGAACCACAGGGCAGCAAGTGGCACATCCACGGCTGGTTCTGCATGGTGGGCTGTATACTGCTGATGATGTACTACACCACCGTCTCCGGCTGGATGCTCGATTACTTCTTCCGCTTCCTGACCGGCAATTTTGACGGCCTTACGTCGGAACAAGCGTCCGGCATCTTTGGCGAGATGCTCTCGAGTCCTGTGGAAATGGTGTTCTGGATGGCCATTATCACGGTGGCAGGCTTCATCGTCTGCGGCCGCGGCCTGCAAGGCGGCCTGGAAAAGGTCGGCAAATGGATGATGAGCGCACTGCTCGTTCTCATCCTCGTCTTGGTCGTCCACAGCTTTACCCTGTCCGGTGCGGGCGACGGCCTGGCCTTCTACCTGTTGCCAGACTGGTCCCGCGCCAGTGAGCAGGGCCTGGGCAACGTCATCACGGCAGCGATGAATCAGTCGTTCTTCACCTTGAGCCTGGGCATCGGTGCGATTGAAATTTTCGGCAGTTACATGGACCGCCGCTTTACCCTGCCGGGCGAGGCCGCGCGTATCTGCGTGCTGGACACCTTTGTGGCGGTCTGCGCAGGGCTTATCATCTTCCCGGCCTGTTTCTCCTTCGGCATTTCACCCGACGCAGGCCCGAGCTTGATTTTTATTACCTTGCCCAACGTCTTTACGAACATGGCAGGCGGCCGCCTGTGGGGTACACTGTTCTTTCTGTTCATGACCTTCGCCAGTTTCTCCACGGTCATTGCAGTGTTTGAGAACATCATCGCCTGCGCCTGCGAGGACTTTGGCTGGGACCGCCACAAAGCCTGCATCGTGGGCACGGCGGCGCTGGTGCTGCTGGGTCTGCCCTGTGCGCTGGGCTACAATGTGTGGAGCTTTATCCAGCCCATGGGCGCAGGCAGCACGGTGTTGGATTTCGAGGATTTCCTCGTCAGCAACCTGCTGCTGCCGGGCGGCAGTCTGGTGTATCTTTTGTTCTGTGTCACCAAATGGGGCTGGGGCGTTGACAAGTATGCTGCCGAGTGCAACACCGGCGACGGCCCCAAGATGCCCCGGTGGGTCAAGCCGTATTTCAAGTATGTGCTGCCGGTGCTGATCGCGGTGATTTTGGTGCAAGGGCTCGTCTAAAGGATTGGCGGCAGCCTGCCCGAAGGCAGCTTTCTTTTGGCAGCAAAAGAAAGCTGGCAAAGAAAACTGCCGCTGTTGCGACGCAGCGGACCCGCGCCTCGGGGGCTGCACGCCCCCGAGACCCCCAATAAGGAAGTTGAAAGCCCCGCTGGCTACGCGAACGCAGTATTACTGTTCGCGCTTAACGCCAGCGGGGCTTTCGCCACTTTTGAGTCGGGTGTTCCCCCGAACCCCCGCAGGGGGAAGGGGTGGCCCCCTTGTTAAAGGGGGCTGTCCGCGTTAGCGGACTGGGGGATTCCGACGGGCTTTGCCGCAGCTGCCGTGGATGGGGAGGACTGCCGCCCTCCCTTGCCCCTCTCGTTTTGCCCGTTTGCCGTTTATTACATATGCTCGCCTATCCACCGCTTCATCTCATCCGCAATCGCCCCAAACGCCTTGGCGGTATCAGGATTCTCCGTCTTAAAATCCAGCAGCTGCCACAGCCAGCCCTGCTCATCCACGATGCGCAGGCTCTCGGGATAGCACAGCTCAAATACCAGCGACGCATGGCCCACCGCATTGTCGGCGGGCCATTTTTTCAGGCTGTGCAAAATGCAGTGGTGCTCGTAAAATGCGTCCAGCACAGCGGGCGTTACTGGGCTTTGGCGCAGGGCCTCGGTGCTGACGTTGTAGATTTCCTCCATCGGCGTTTCAACGTTGACGCGCAAAATATCGATTTTATCGGCATCCCGCAAAATCTGGCAGAACATCCGCGTGCGGTCGTCCAACTTTTCCGGCAGGCGGAAGGCACTGTGCCACGCCACCGCCGTGCGCAGCAAGGCGTCCTCGGCGGCATCGTCTATATAGTCGCGGATGTGCCCCTCGTCAAACAGCACGCTTGCACTCAATGCAGCGTGGTTGATGGACTGGGCGTCGATGAAGGTGTTGTACCGCCGCAGCTGCTCAAAGCGGCCGACATCGTGCAGCATACCGGAAAGCCAGGCCAGATCCGCATCCTCCGGCGGCAGGGTCAGGCTTTTGGCAATGCAGTCACACAGCGCGGCCACGCGGTAGGTGTGGTCGATTTTCAGCTTGACCTTCGGGTCGTCGGCGTTGTAGTGCGCGGCGTAGTCGGCAAAGGCTTTCTGTGCGCGGGCACGGTCGATTTTCATAATGATCACTTCCTTGCCTCTATTGTAGCATATTTGCACCGGGGCGAAAACTGCATTGTTTATAAAATTTCATCAACAGCAGACTACATTTTTGTACAAAATCCTTGACAATGTCCGCGAAAACGGCTATTCTTAAAGTAGAAATTTGCGAGGAAGGCGGTGCATACGATGAACGCCAAAGGAGACGCCAACCGCAGTGTACGCATGACCAAACAGCGGCTCTACCAGGCGCTTATTACGCTGTTGCAGCAGAAAAGTCTGCGGGAGATCACGGTCCGGGAACTTACTGAGCTGGCCGGGATCAGCCGCGGGACGTTCTATTTCCACTATGCCGATATCTATGCCCTGATGGATCAGATGGAGGCTGCCCAGCTGGCGCGGCTCAATGATCTGATGGACAGTCTGCTGCCCGGCATCTCGCAGGAGGAGGTTCCCCCTGCCCTGGTGGCGCTGTTCACCTACATGACCGAGAACCCCGACCTCTGCACAGCGCTTTACGGCAAAAGCTGGGAGTCGGAGTTTACCCGCAACGCCAAAAAGCTGATTGCCGAGCGCTGCTTGGGCGAGTTCGCGCCGGGCGGCGGCACCGAGGAGCAGAAATATACGCTGGTCTTTGCAGTGAACGGCTGCTTTGGTACCATCGTTGCCTGGCAGGAGGCTGGGTTTGACCTGCCGCCGGCAGAGATCGCCCGCATTACCTGGCAGGCCATACGCGCTGTAAAAGAGCGGATTTGACCCGGGCAATTTCCGCTTGCAAGCCTTGCCTTTTTGGGCGCGGCGGGATATAATAAACTTACAACGAACCCCTTGTGGGGCTTTAAGAAGGAGAGATTACCATGGGATTTTTTGATTTTCTGAAAAAGGCTTCTGCACCGGCTACCCCTGCGGAGCCGACGTTCCCCCTGACCCTGGCGGCTGACGCCAAGGGCACCGTTGTAGCGATGGAGAACATCCCCGACGAAGTGTTTGCACAGGGCATCCTGGGCAAGTGCTGCGGCATCGAACCCACCGAGGGCAAGGTCTTTGCCCCGGTCGACGGCGAAATCACCCAAGCCCCGGACAGCGGCCATGCGCTGGGCATTATGGGTGTAGGCGGCGTCGAGGTGCTGATCCATGTCGGCGTTGACACCGTCGAGATGAAGGGCGACGGCTTCA
>OLVR01002477.1_pt1 | contig 13891 bp, 9 predicted proteins | sample 1673261 | NCBI WGS metagenome assembly OLVR01 (sample SAMEA3178938, study PRJEB25190) | human gut metagenome | biome: human gut; feature: human-associated habitat; material: faeces | place: Austria | collected 2013 | reverse complement strand
GTGCTGTATGTACAGCCCGGTAAATACCCGGAGGAACGCACAATTCCCAACACATTAAGGGCATTGCAGGAGCTTGTTGGCGGTGATATTGAATGTTGCCGTCCGTGGAGAGATAGCGTTTGCGTTATCTGCAACGACTCCGGGAAGATTGACGGTTTGCCGCCTAACCGGCTTTACGGACATACAGATTTTCTTGCAGGTTCTTTTGTGGTCTGCGGCAATGGCGGAGAAGACTTTATCAGTTTGACTGATAGACAGGTTTTCTTATATGAAAGGCTGTATCATAACCCTGTTGTCTTTCTCCCCACGCCGCACGGCCTGTTGCCGATGAAATGCACTCCTGAACAGTACGAGCAATTCCAGCGCGATGGCAATAAGCTGAAAATCAAACCCATCGACCACGGAGAACGCTAAGAGCATGATTTTACACAAACAAAAGGCGGGGTGTCGCCCGCCTTAGAATCTCAAAAATATAACCTCATATATAAAGAAAGCAGGAGGACACCACCATGACCGAACCTAAGTTTATGACCCCTGCCCACCGTAGGGCATACTTAACCCACCTCAACCGCTGCAAGGCAATGGACAGCTACCACCGCGCACTGATTTACATCTTGACAGCAGTACCCGCACTTCGGAATAACATTGACGCTTGTTTCAATTTTGAAAAGGACGAAATCAAGCCGGAATCGCTGGCCGCAGGATGGCAGACCAACGGCACAACCAAGCTGACACGGTTTGCCTATAATCTTTGGAATGGATACGATGACAAATCCTGTACACCGTATGACCTGTTCGACTGCTCCTTTGCGCCGTATATGTACGAAGCCGTAAAACTGCGCTACCCGGAATATACGCGCCAGTTGGATGATGTGGTAATTGACGATGCCCGGAATTAAGGCAAAGCGCAAGCAGCTTGTGCGCAAAACACTTATGCGGGCCAAGGCGCAAGGTGAACGCACCGCCGAGCAGCGGCAGGAATCCCCCGAAGAATACGCACAAACCGAGGTGCAGCAGGGCATTTCCGATGTGGCTGCCCGTACAGGCAACACCGCCAAAAGCACCGCCCGCATGAGCTACCGCAAGTTTCGTGCAATGCAGGAGAAGCGGAAAAATCTCACCTTGCAGGGCGGCACCCAATCTGCATCGAAGCCGACTGAAAAAGAGAAAGTCACTGTTCCAACGCAGACCGAGCGCAGGGAAATGTTCAAAAAGCAGCGTTTCCGGCAAAAGGCCATCGCAGCCAAAACACCAGCGTCGCAAGCCACTGTGCCGCTATCGGCCACACCGGCACCGCCGCCCTGCCGAGCCCAAATGCAGCGGCGCTTAAAGCGGCAGCACCTGACCCGCGAGGCTGTGCGCCGCTATCTGCAAAAGCAGACGGCTGCCACAGCGGCGGGCAATACCGCTCCCATCGTCACCCACGCACCCAAGCTGCCCACAATCAGCAATAAACAAGCCACGGTTGAAGCAATCAGCCGTGGCGTTCATTATATCGCAGCCAAAATCAAAGCCCTACTCTCCCAAACCGTGCGGCACGCCGCGCAATCGCTGCTGGCCCTGCTGGGCGCGGGCAGCGTGGTGCTGTTGCTGGCGATGGTCATAGGCGCGGCTGCGGCGGTGATCGGCTCACCGATGGGCATTTTGTTTGCCGATGAATCCGGCGACCCGAACAGCATCCGCTTTGCCGAAATCGTTGCCGAAACCAATGCAGACTTCGGCACGACGATCAACGACATTGTGTCGGCGCACCCGGAATGCAGCGAAACCACGATGGAATACGACTACGAGGACGGTCACACTTGGGCGAGCTACTGGCCCGAAGTGTTGGCCGTCTTTGCCGTGCAGAACAACCTGAACAACGACGGCGATGTCATCGTCATAGACGAGGGCAAGAAACGGTTGATTCAGGACACTTTTTGGGCAATGCACGAAATAAGCGCCGAGGTGGAGGAGGTGACCGCCACGCCGGAACCGACCGAGGACGAACCCGACCCGGAGCCGGTCACGGAGTACATTCTGCACATTACGGTCAGCAGCAAATCGGTGGACGCGCTGGCAGATTTGTACCGCTTTACGCAAGACCAGCGGGACATTTTGCACCAGCTGCTTTCCGAGGAAATGCGCCCCAGTCTGCTTGCCCTGTGCGGTGGGATTGCCGCTGCCGATGGTGCGCTGTGCTGGCCGTTACCGGGGCACACTTATATATCCTGCCACTTCGGGGAAGTGGACGCCTTCGGCAATGCCGGGCACCGCGGCACGGATATTCCCGCACCGGAGGGTGCACCCATCTTGGCTGCCCACAGCGGTACGGTGCTGGTCAGCGGCTGGAATGACAGCTATGGCAATCAGGTGTTGCTGGATAACGGCGCGGGTCTTTCAACGCGGTATGCCCATATGACGCAAACTGCCGTTACCGCAGGGGAAGCGGTAACGGCAGGGCAGGTTATAGGTTATGTAGGCAATACCGGCGACAGCACAGGTTTCCACCTGCATTTTGAGGTTATGCAGAATGGTGTGCGTGTGAATCCTATGGATATGGTTTGTCTGCAAGAGAAGAAACAATAAGTAATCGGTTATCCTGACAAAAGCAGTCTTGAAAGTGTTTTGGCACTTTCAAGACTGCTTCATTATTGTTTATACTGTATCATCTGTGGAAAGTTGTGTGCTTTCTTTTCATGGTGATGGAGAGTGCAAGCATTGCAATGTTCCATAGCAAAGATGCACCGGAAAGACCAACAGCCGCTGTCGCAAGCGATTTTGCCGTAGCAGAGTCATTTGCTTCTTTGTTTGCCACAGCGGAAGTGTCGCGTACAAGACCGGCATTGATGGTCGTGCCATCGGTCATTGTAAGAATTAGGTAGCCGTCGTTATCAATCATGGCGTTGTCTATTCCGCGCCCGGCAGTACCATCCTGTCCATCCTTGCCATCCTGACCGTTTTGTCCGTCTTGACCATTTACACCGTTTTTTCCGTTAATTCCATTGGTTCCATTTTGCCCGGAAGCGCCATCGGCACCGGCATCGCCTTTTTCGCCTTGGACACCCTGAATGCCTTGCTCGCCTTGGTCACCCTTGTCGCCCTTTTCACCTTGGACACCCTGAATGCCCTGCTCGCCTTGGTCACCCTTGTCGCCCTTTTCACCTTGGACACCCTGAATGCCTTGCTCGCCTTGGTCACCCTTGTCGCCCTTTTCGCCTTGGACACCCTGAATGCCTTGCTCGCCTTGGTCACCCTTGTCGCCCTTTTCACCTTGGACACCCTGAATGCCTTGCTCGCCTTGGTCACCCTTGTCGCCTTTTTCGCCTTGGGCACCTGTCGCTCCCATTTCTCCGGTAGCTTTCACATTGAGAGATTCCCAATTCTGACCATTGTCATAGGAAACATACCAGAGGTTATCATCACCGATTTTGAGCTGCGGTGTTCGACCATCGACACCGTTTGTTCCGTCTGCGCCGTCCTTGCCGTCTGCACCATCCGTTGCGGCAGCCTTGACGCCGGTATCGGTAGCGCCAATCCACCAGTTGCCGTTTTCGCCGATGCTGGGGGTCAGACCGTCTGCACCGTTCGTGCCGTTTGTACCGTCCGTTCCGGCAGCTTTTACGCCTGTGTCGGTTTCACCGATCCACCAGTTGCCGTTTTCGCCAATGCTGGGGGTCAGACCGTCCGCACCGTTCGTGCCGTTTGTACCGTCCGTTCCGGCAGCTTTTACGCCGGTATCAGTAGTGCCGATCCACCAGTTACCGTTTTCGCCGATGCTGGGGGTCAGACCATCCGCACCGTTCGTGCCGTTTGTACCGTCCGTTCCGGCAGCTTTTACGCCTGTGTCGGTAGTGCCAATCCACCAGTTACCGTTTTCGCCAATGCTGGGGGTCAGACCGTCTGTACCGTTCGTGCCGTCTGCACCATCCGTTCCGACAGCCTTTACGCCTGTGTCGGTTTCACCGATCCACCAGTTGCCGTTTTCGCCAATGTAGGGCGTTTCACCGTCCTCGCCTTTTTCACCATCCTTACCGTCGGTGCCTGCCGCCTTAACTTTCGTATCCGTAAAGCCGATCCACCAGTTGCCGTTCTCACCGATATACGGAGTTTCGCCGTTCTTGCCCGGCTTTCCGTCGTCACCGGCCGCTTTTACGCCGGTGTCGGTTCCCCCGACCCACCAGTTGCCATTGCTGCCGATGTAAGGCGCCTCGTCCGCGCGATAATGCGCCTCGTTGGACCAAACGCTCTCATAATCCTTGTTGTCTACCGTTGCCACGGTCGTCACCACATAGGTGTACTTGCCATTCAGGTCAAGGTTTTTGATCTCATATTCCGTTGCATCTGCAGACAGCTTTTCGGATATTTTTGTATATGCACCGCTTTCGTCCTTGCTGTAAACATAGTAGCCCGTAATCTGCGGATGACCGTTTTCGCAGTCCGGCTTTGTCCAAGAAAGCTTCAGGTCAAAGTTGCCTTCGCCGCGGGTTATTGTCTTGTCCAAATCGTCGATGGCTCGCGGCGGAGAGGAAAGATTGGTAACACTGTAGCCGATAAAGGGGGTCTTGTTGTTCGCCGCACCACTCAGGTGGCGCTGCCACTGCCCCAGCGTCCAATGGAATCGATAGGCGTCTACAACAGGCGCGGGAATTCCTTCCGCCACAAGGCTCTGCTTGTCCAGACTGGTGACGGTGCAGCTCGCTCCCACCGCAGTGCCTTTGGAGGTGGAATTTCCCTTGCCATCGCTGTATTCAAGGCTTGTGGTGACACCGTGCATTGCTACATCCTCTTTGCCCCATTTTATGGAGCTGTTGAAGAAAAACCCGTGGGACATTTCTACGCTTTTTGTGGTGGTGTTTTCCTTCGTCCATGCCACCTTATCCAACGTTCCGTTATAGCCCAAAGCAAACTCCGATTTGCTGATGGCGGCAGCCTGAATATCCGGGCGCAAAGATTCCCAGCCATCATGGTTATAGCGGTAGGGGTCGCCCTCGTTGCCGTCCATCCAGTTGTCAGCGGGATCGATCTTCTCCAACAGGTAGCAGGTCGGTTTGTCTTTGCGGTCAGCCATGTACTTGTTATACTCTTCGGCAAACTTATTGTAGGCATCCACCGAAAGCTGCTCATACACAGGTCCCTGCGGAATGGCAGTCTGCATGACAGTTTTATCGTTCCATGTGCCGTCCGCCTTCTGTATGTCATATTCGTAGACGAACACCGGTGTACGGCTGACAACAACACTGTTGTAGGCTTGTGCGGAAAAGCTCTGACTCCACTCCTCGTGCAGAGAACGCTCGAAGGACTTCGTCCAGTCCAGTGCATAACCTGTTTCAATGGATGCCTTTCCGCCGAGGAAGCTGAATTCGGTGCTGTAGCCTATACTGAAGGACACGCTGTCAGAGTCCCAGTCAGACAGCTCATAGCTTTCCGTCAGGACATACTCTGTTTCGTTATTGCCCGCATCCATTACCTCATCAAAATAGGGCGCCGCCTGCAAGACCGCCTTGACATCCGGGTCCGTGTAGGCGTAGGTTACACCCCGGTATTTGGCAAGGACACCGTCGTTGTTCTTGTCCACGGGGATAACCAGAAAGCTGACCGCATTCTGGGCATTGGTGTTCACATAGCTGTCCGTAGGAACAAGGCAGTCATATCCGCCGGCTGTTCCGTACTCCTTTATTTCGCCGTTTACCGTTTTATCATTATAGTTTATGCCCCGCATATAGCCCGTCAGCAGGTGGGACTGGTTGTTATTTGCGTGCTTGAGGGCAATTGTAAACACCACCTGTTCCCGCCCGGCAGTGTTTCCGTCAAAGTTGCCCACGGCAATGGACTGAATATCACAGTTGGAGATTCGGGTGGTGCTGCCTACACCGTCATCGGCACTCTTGAAGTAATTGCCGGTATATACCGCCACAGGCTTATTGTTGCTGGCATCATAGAGCGTGCCACTGAGGAACACCAGCTCCTTTGCGCCGCGCCCCTTGCCGTTGATCGCAACAGACTCCACAGCCAACTGTTGCCATACATCATCGGCATTATGGTAGCCGCCGTCTGTCCAGCCGTTGGACTCTATGGTTTGATTGGTAGTCTTAACAAAACCGTTTCCCGAATTGCTCAGTTTCCCAATATAGAGATACCCAGCCTTCATGTCGATGGTTTCGTTCACCTGCTGGTTGTTCTTTTTCCATGTTCCCAGTTGCCCCAGCATACCTGCGAGGAACAGATCCACATCACCATCGCCGTCAAAATCTCCGCAGGTCAAAGAGGCTCCCACAGGAAATTCATAGCGATCACGCCCGCCGCTTCGTCCCTTGCTGGTGTAGAACTCTTCGCTCTGTGCCGCGGATTTGGTCACGATGGAGCTGCCGGTATCCCCCTTTGTACCGTAGACGATCTTGACCACCGGACGGTAGTAGTCGATCTTGGCCTCGTCTTTGGGCAGCCGGTGACAGTAGGACAGCACCGCCAGATCGTCCACACAGTCGCCGTTGAAGTCCCCCACGGCCATGGAGACACCCAGCTTGCGCCGCTGATTGCCCTCCGAGTCCTCCACATCATACCAAGGATGGTCGTTATAATAGCCCATCAACAGGCTGTTGCCCTCGCCGCGTTTGGAGAGCGCCTTATTGCTGCCATCGTAGTCCCATTCCTGAATCTGACAGCCGCTTGCCTGATTCCTAGGGGTTTGCTTCGGGGTATAGACCACGATGCTTTCCTTGCCGTCACCGTCAAAGTCACCGGCCACGATATTGAAGAAGCTGCGGTTGGAGTAGGTCGGAACCTCAAAATCGTTTCCATCAAACATATAGCCGAAGTCGCCAATCTCTACCTGCGGGCTGCAGTCTGAACCCGTTCCTTTTGTGGTGTCAATGACCCACATATAGCCCTTTTTATTCTGCCCGGAAACACCTACAAAGGCAACATGATCCCGGCGACCGCTGCCGGTAGGGTCAAAGGACACCGCCTGCATCAGCTTGTAGTTGGGGTTAGAAAAAGTACCGTTGCTGCCTGATTTGTTCTTTGCGAAGGTATTCAGCGCCGATTCTGTTCCCATAGAAAAATAGGATGCCTGCCGAACCTTATTGTCCCAGACGTTCAGATACATCAGCTCATTCTGCTCCACCATCAGAAACGGCTCGCCAATGCCATAGCCGTAAGGGTTGGTGGTCGTCGTATAGCCGCTGGGCTGTACGCTTTCCAGATTCATCAGATTTGTACCCGAAAAATTCGGGTCTTGTGTCGTGTCCTCCGCAAAGATTGATAGCGGAAAGCAAGCCGCCATCAAAGTAACCGACAGCAGTATGGCAAGCCCTCGCCCGAATATAGATCTTTTGTCCATCTTGTGATCCTCCCGTTACATTTTCATAGACCGCAATGGCAACTTGCTATAATCTATTTTACTATATTATTCGTCTTTTTTCTGTGTCGTTTAGGGGCAAAATCGTGTCGTTTAGCAGGAAGCAGCGCTTCTCTTCTTGTGCGCGTTCTGTGTTTTTGCTACAATTAAGGCAACAAGGAGGTGGGACGGTGAACACCCAAAAAAGAAATCTCTGCGCTGCCGGAGTGCTGCTGACCGCAGCGGCAACAATGGTCGTGCTATTTTTGTTTCGTCTGTCGCAACCGGACAAAGCGCAACAATCCATCTATCTGAATTGCACGGCATCAGATCAAGGTGGCTGGACATTTTACACCGAAGCCGGGCAAACCGAACCTGTGTTCGGTTTTGGTGGCTACATCGACGGCGTACCGGCGGAAGGCGACGGTCCTGTTGTAGCGGAGCGCGTCATGGAGGAACCAGGCGAACGATGCTTTTTGCAGTTTAGCTGCGTCAATGCGGGTCTGCAGGTGTTTTTGGAGGATACACTTCTCTACACGGATTTTCCGCAGCAAGAAAACCGCGTCGATGTATTTTTGCAGAATGCAGATTTTGCCGGCATTAACTACAACGGGCTTTGCATCCCGCTGCCGCAAGACTGCGCGGGGAAAGCACTTCGCATTGTCACCTACGGACCGTCCCTAAACGGGCTGCGCGTACCTGTGTTTCCCTCACAGGCAAGCCGTTTTTCCGATGCCGTGGTGCAGACCACCGGCGTTGTTTGGTGTATGACCGCCGTGACGATAAGGCTTATGTTGGCGCTAAGCCTGCTTTTGGTGCTGGTGCTTGGTGCTCAGGCCGGACAGCCGCTGTGGAAGCTATTGCCCTTGAGTGGATACTTTTTATTGGCGGCAGTGTCAGGCGTTTGCAACTCCTTTCTGGAAAGTGCTTCGGGGCTGAATGCCGACAGTGGTCTGCTAAACTGGGTCTACCTGATCCACATGGACTTTCTGTACATTTATTTGGCAGCCGAACTTCGGGGCAAAAAACGTTGGGGCTTGGCTGCCACAGCCCTGCTGCATATTCTGCTTTCTGCCTTGCGGAGTTTTGCGGCGGTGCCGCTTCTTACCGAAAAAGTCGGTGACTGGCTCGGTTTCTCTTTATTGGTCGCAGCGATTGTTCTGATGCTGTTCTCGCACGAAGAAATGCAGCGCAGAATCAGTTGGTGCCTGTGTGCGGTTGCGGCCTTTCTGTTTTTGATTTGGGGTGTCACCCGTTATGTCGGCGTAGAAGTACTCTATCCGTTCAGCAACCCGGTAACATCCATGCTGGGCGGATATCCGCACGCATTTTATGCGCTGCTGTGCAATGTTGCCGGTCTGCTGTGCGCTGTACAGGTAGTCGTTGAATTTGTGCGCAGTATGTTGCTTCGTCAACGGCAAATGCAGATGATGGAAATCAGCAGCCAGACAGCACAAGAGAAATACGAGCAGGCGCAGGCATCGGTTCGCCAGACGGCGTCGTTTCGCCATGAATGGAAAAACCACATTGCCGCCCTGCACCTGTTGGCACAGAGGCAGGATCAGACGGAGCTTCGGAACTATCTAGACCGATTGGACGGGGAGTTGGAACAGCTTTCGCCCCGGAATTTTACTGCCAACCCGACAGTCAACACGATTTTTCAGCGTTTCGCGGCACAGGCGAAGAAAAAGGATGTCACCTTCCGCGTAAGTGCGGTTCTGCCGGAAATGCTGCAAATCAGAGAGGATGACCTGTGCAGCCTTCTTTTCAATATGTTGGACAACGCTTTGGAGGCAGCCGCGCAGACAGAGCAGGGAGAAATTCTCTGCTCGATGCAGATTCGCCGGCAGTATCTTGCCATCCGCTGCGAAAACACCTACAGCGGAACCCTGCGCACCGATAAAAACGGAGAACTCTTGACGACCAAGAACGATGCTTCCGACCACGGCTTTGGCTTGATGAAAATGCGTGCTATTGCAAAAAAGTATGGCAGCGTACTGGACATCAGCTATGACGAAAACCGATTTACGGTTATGACAGCTCTGAAGCTCTTGCCGGAAAAGAAAAATCAGTAAACGATAAGGCGCGAAAATGCGGCATCTTCCAAACGGGAGATGCCGCATTTTTCACTGGTAAAATCAAATGTATTCAGTTTTGGTTGAGGTATCGGACAAATTGATTCTGAAAATGCTCCATATATCGCCGCCCAATGGTAAGGTCGCTGCCATCCGTCAGGTACAGAGTCCGACCGCCCTCTTCGCAAATGTGGGAAAGATTTACGAGAAAGCTGTTGTGGCAGCGGCAAAAAAGTGAACCGGGAAGAATTCCCTCCGTTTGGCTCAGCGACAGCGGCAAAAATTTCTCGCCATGTGTCATATGAAGAACCGTGCCGTGTTCCCGGCTCTCGGCATAGTAAATATCCTCTGTCGGTATAACAAGCGTCTTGCCGCCCGCATGAAAGGTCACTGTGGAAGGGCGGTGGTACAACCGCAGATCGGTTGTAATTGCCTGTTCCAGCTCAGCCGCCTGAACCGGCTTGAGCAGGTACTGGATAGGGCGGACGCTGTAGCCGTCCTTGAGAAATTCCGTAGAGCTTGTGATAAACAGGATGCTGGTTTTCTCGTCGCGCTGCCGCAGTTCCTGCGCCAGTTTCATGCCGCTTTTTCCGCCCATCAGAATATCCAGACAAAGCAGCGAAAATTCTTCTCCTGCCAAGAGCGCATTTTCCAGTTTTTCGGCAGATGAAAATGATGTGATTCTGTGTTCGACCTTCAGCTTGTCCAGAATAGATTCGCACTGTGCGCACAGGTTTGCACATAGAATTGCTTCGTCTTCACAGACTGCCACCCTATACAATGCGCTCACCATCCTTTTACTTGTTAAAAGTATTGTAGCAAATATCCTGCTTTTTTGCAACAGACGCTGTAAATGCACGATTTATTCCGGCTGAAACAGGGCACAGCGGGTTAACTATATAACAGCTTCCTTCCTGTTGCTCCGCCGTGGCGTGACGCGGAACTGTCTTTGAACACGGGATGTCACAGCGTCACAGTGCGACATAACTATTGTACAATAGAATCAGAACTACACATTAGCAGAAAGTGAGGTTTATGGTTATGGCTTTTTGTGAACAGTGTGGCGCACAAATCCTTTCAAAGAACCCTTCGCCGCGTAGTTTTTCGTGTATTATTCGTATGCCAGATGGTTTTTATAACCATCTGGCGTATTTTTTTGTTTCTTTTTTGCTTTGACGGCAGAGGACCGCCGTTTTCTGCCCGCGCCCCTCCGAGTTTTGAGGTCTATTCAATGAAACTTAAAATTCAGGAGGTTTACGATGGCAAAGAAAAATATTGCCGATAAGTATTGGATTTACGGCGAGGATGCAGAATTAGCCGCGCGCCTTACAAGCTATTTGACAAGAGTGGTATACAATCAGCGAGCAAATTATATCCGCGCACTAATGAAGATTAAGGAACATGAGTGCTCGATTGAAGATTGTGATTCGGATATTGAATCGCAATCCATGCGCTCAGGTAATTCATTGGAGGAAAGTATTGAATCCAAGCTGATGTGGGAAGCTATTCGAAAATATTTGCCCAAACTGGAACTGAAAGAGTGCGAGGTTATGATAGCCTTGTACATTGACCGTCTTTCCGTTACGGCTACGGCTGCTAAGTTGAGAGTTGATGCCAGTACGGTCAGGCGCCGCCGTGACAGCGCCTGTGACAAAATTCGCAAAGCAATGGAGGAAAAATAAAATGGGAATGTTCAAAAACACCCTTTTGCTGGCCCAGCAGGGCAATGAAAAGGCAATGGAGAAATTGCTTAATCGCTACGATCCTCTGCTGAAAAAGTGCAGCATTATACAAGGACACTTCGATGAAGATTTATATCAGTCCTTGATTCTTGAATTTGTGCGGGCTGTATCCACATTCAAAATTTAACTAAAAAAGTGGCTGTCGCAATTCAGTGCGGCGGCCACTTTCTCTTTTAGGCTGATTCCATATCGTTATTATCTGTCCACAATTCACACTGGGTCATAACGGTTTGCACGGCATCGTCCATCCCTTCCGGCGGGTAGCGGTGCCTTTTGAGCAAATGCTTTATCATCATACGCATCTTGGCTCGCGCAGAATCACGCTTTTGCCAATCTATAGTACGGTTCTTTCGCAATGTATCTGCCAGTTCTTTAGTGATAGCAATAAGTTCCGTGTTTTCGTAGAAGTCCTTGATTGCCTGCGGCTTTGTCAACGCATCATCTGCACAATTTACCTATGCGGTGCCCTGCACAGTTTTTATACTATATTTAGCTTTATTATAGCAAAATTTGATAGCTTTTGGGGGCTTATAGTAAAAATTATAAAAATTTTTTTGATTTTTTTGCACGATTTGGCTTTTAATTGCGATGATATATATATAGGGACAAAAAAGACCCTCTCCCCTTGAGAACCTTGAAAGCAAAATATCCGAATCACCGGCTACATACAACTGACCTTGCCGCAACCCAAGGAGCGCTTCGGCAGGTGCGTCCCAGCTCTGACGCGAGGATACCGCCGTAACGGCGGTGGAGCGCCCCCAGAGGCGGGAGAGGTGGCGTGGAACACATACCTCAAGCGAAGGGTCAGCAATCATGATACACACCGTGGCGATGCTCTCAAGGCGTCGGCGGTACTGCCAACAATGTGGTACAGGAAGTGGGAGCTGTTTCCAGCAGCCGGGTCGGTGGTTCGCCCTCGTATGTCCGGGGAGTAGTGTCGAATAGGGCGTACAATTTGATTTCAGATTATGGCGGTCACTTGTTTTCCACAAGTGGCCGCTATGCTTGTGGAATTAAATCCGCAATTATTATGAGAGGAGTTGACCGACTATGGGAGAGCCGATTGGAAAACGAGAAATTTTCCGCAAATATCCCGATGTGGTGGACGTACCACAGCTTTGCGAGATGCTGGGCGGTTCGCGGCCCGTGAGTAAGAAAACGGCATATCGTATGCTGAATGCAGGGAAAATCAAGGCGTTTCGCATTGGGCGCAGTTACCGCATCCCCAAGGTAAACGTAATTCGCTTTTTGCAGAACGAAACACCCGAAGATTGCAACACTGTCAATGCGACAACCGACAGTGTGGAGTAAAAGGCATATATCCGCTATCATATAGATGCCATCTATACCGTTAGATAGTCGGAAAGGAGCAACGCAATGAAAACAAAAGTAACAGGCTATCTTACGCAAAAACACGGATTCTATTATGTCGTTCTGAATCTGCCCACAGATGAAAAAGGAAAGCGAAACCGCAAAACGCTGAGTACAGGGTTGTCCACCGACCGCAATGCAACCAAGGCCAAGGCGCTGCTCCTGACGATGATCCGCGAAGCCAATGCCGGAGAGGAAGTGCGTGGTGTAAACGAGCGTCAACCCAAAAGCCAAAACAAAACGGAAGATGAAAGATGGAATTCACCTTGGCCGGGTATGCTGTTCTCGGATTACCTTGAATTTTGGTTGCAATGGAAACGCAAAAGCTGGGAAGAAGTTACTTATTCCGGCTATTGCCAGAATGTCAGATCGTGGATTGGACCGTATTTTGCTAAACGGAAAGTACGTTTGAACGAAATCACAGTGCTGGATATTGAAATGTTCTACACACATGAAATCAACCAGCGCGGAGTAAGCGGAAACACCGTACTTCATTACCATGCCAACATCCGCAAGGCTTTATCTGACGCGGCAAAGCTCAAATTGATTCCCTATAACCCTGCTGCCGAAGTGGAGCGCCCCAAAAAAGACAACTTTGTTGCCAGCTATTATTCAGCGGATGAATTGATGGAAGTGCTGCCTATTTTTGCAAATACCAAAATGGAACTTCCTGTCATGCTTGCTGCGTTCTATGGATTGCGCCGCAGCGAGGTAATCGGTCTGCAATGGTCGGCCATCGACTTTGAACGGAAAATCGTCACGATTTCACGCACCTTTGAACGCATCAATGTGGATGGCAAAATGGTGGACGTTTCCAAGTGCCGTACAAAAAACAAGGCCAGTTTTCGCAGTTTACCGCTGATTCCCGCAGTTGAACAGGCTTTGCTGAAAGCCCAAAAGCGCCAGCAACAGCAAATAAAACTTTGCGGCGGCAGCTACTGCAAAGAGTATAAAGACTACATCTGCGTGGACGATATGGGTCATCTTGTGACCCCGGACTATGTGACACGGGTTTTCCGCGAAATGCTCTTGAAAAACGGTTTCCGCCCGATTCGCTATCACGACCTCCGCCACTCCTGTGCCAGTCTGCTCATCAAGAACAAAGTCACAATGAAAGAGGTACAGATGTGGCTGGGCCATTCCAGCTTTTCCACCACAGCCAATATTTACGCCCACATCGACGTGGACAGCAAAATGGAAGCCGCGAACATGATCGCCAGCAAAATCAACCTTGGCAAACTCCCCGAAAAAAAGAAATCCCCCAAGCGAAAAATTGCTTAGGAGAAAAACTTCGTTGGGCAAAGTTGTCTGCCCAAACCAACGGAAAATGAATCCGTTTTGTCTGCCATTTGGGGTAAAAGTGGCAGACAAAATGGCAGACAAGC
>OLVR01002474.1_pt1 | contig 13902 bp, 9 predicted proteins | sample 1673261 | NCBI WGS metagenome assembly OLVR01 (sample SAMEA3178938, study PRJEB25190) | human gut metagenome | biome: human gut; feature: human-associated habitat; material: faeces | place: Austria | collected 2013 | reverse complement strand
AAACCAATCCACTTCTGGAGAACCGGGACGAAGAGCTTGCGGGTGCAGTAGAAGCATACTATCAGGAACTTTCCGGAAAAGAAGCCTATGCCGAAGCATACGATGGGATTGCGATTTACACGAAAGACGGCAAAGCAAAAGGCAGCAGGATCCTGTATGTACGGTACAATATGAAGATCCGTGGAATTTACACTGAAGTACCGGGACTTGAAACCTTATATGCGGTCAAGGACAAAGATGGAAAATTCGATATTCAGGCAGAGATCTCTGACGAGCAGATTCAGACGATAATTGAAGAAGTCTCCGCACAGACAGATGTGCAGGAGCTGTTTGCACAGGTAGAAGCGGATTATGAACAGGCACTTGGTTCAGATGCAATGCTCGCACAGGCGGTGGAAGATCTGAAAAATGCAGTGGATCAGTAACACTGTAAATACAGCGAGCCAGTAACGTCTGAAAAAAGCGGTAAAGTCTATGAAAAAATGTTGTGCGTCAGCAGAAGTGGATGCTGTCTTGCTAAAAATTCATAAAGAATGCAGAATTTCAGGCAACATCCAGTCTCCGGATTGCGATTTTCTATTGCGCTTACATAAGGATTCAGATATAATAAATAAAGCGGCGCAGGCAAAGAGTCTGCGCTAACGTTTATGATGAAAAAGAGAGGAACGATCGATACTATGAAGAAGATCCTGGATCTGATTACAGAAGAAATGGAACAGGCATTTGCAGATGCCGGATACGAGAAAGAACTGGCGCGTGTTACACTTTCCAACCGCCCGGATTTATGTGAATATCAGTGCAATGGTGCGATGGCAGGTGCAAAAAAGTACCACAAAGCACCGATCATGATCGCAGAAGAAGTTGTGGCAAAGATTCCGGAGAACGGATATATCAGCGGAGCAGAAGCAGTTAAGCCAGGTTTCATCAACCTGAAGACCAACCCGGCAGCAGTCGCAGATTATCTGAACCAGATGGAAGCAGACGAAAAGCTCGGCGCGGAAGAAGTAGAAAATCCAAAGACAATCGTCATTGATTACGGCGGACCGAATGTGGCAAAACCGCTTCACGTTGGGCATCTCCGCTCCGCGATCATCGGAGAAAGCGTAAAGAGAATCACCCGTTTTATGGGCAATAAAGTGGTTGGTGATATCCACCTTGGAGACTGGGGATATCAGATGGGACTGATTATCACAGAACTGAAGAAACGCCAGCCGGATCTTCCGTATTTTGATGATAATTTCACCGGAGAATATCCAAAAGAAGCACCATTTACCATCAGTGACCTGGAGGAAATCTATCCGGCAGCGTCCGCTTATGCAAAAGAGCATGATGATTACAGAGAAGAAGCACTGGATGCAACCTTCCAGCTGCAGAGCGGAAAGCGCGGTTACCGTGCAATCTGGGATCACATTATGAATGTGTCTGTGACAGACTTAAAGAAAAACTATGCGAACCTGAATGTTGAATTTGACCTCTGGAAAGGGGAATCTGACGCACAGAAATACATCCCGGATATGGTGGAAAGGCTGAAGAAGGAAGGCTATGCGCATATTGATAATGGAGCACTCGTGGTAGATGTCAAAGAAGAGACCGATACCAAAGAGATCCCACCGTGTATGATCCTGAAGTCCGACGGTGCAGCACTTTATGATACCACAGACCTTGCAACACTGGTAGAGCGTGAAGAACTGTTCCAGCCGAACGAAGTTATCTATGTAGTTGACAAACGTCAGGAACTGCATTTTGTACAGGTATTCCGCTGCGCGAAGAAGACCGGCATTGTAAAAGAGGATACAAAGCTTACTTTCCTTGGATTTGGTACGATGAACGGAAAAGACGGGAAACCGTTCAAGACCAGAGAAGGCGGCGTTATGCGTCTTGAGAACCTGATCCGCGAGATCACAGAAAAGATGTATGAAAAGATCACAGAGAACCGTACAGTATCGGAAGAAGAGGCAAAAGCAACAGCGAAGATGGTCGGAATGGCTGCGATCAAATACGGAGACCTCTCCAACCAGGCAGCAAAAGACTATGTATTCGATGTAGACAGATTCACTTCTTTTGAAGGAAATACAGGTCCGTACATCCTGTACACCATCGTTCGTATCAAATCCATCCTGAACAAGTACAAAGAATCAGGAAAGAGTATGGACGATATCAAGATCCTTTCGGCTACAAGTGAGAGCGAAAAGGCTCTGATGCTGGAAGCTGCGAAGTTTGGCAGTGTGATGGAGAATGTATACGAAGAACTTGCACCACACAAGATCTGCGCATATATTTATGATCTTGCAAATGCATTTAACCGTTTCTACCATGAGACAAAGATCCTGGCAGAAGAGGATGAACAGAAGCAGAAGAGCTACATTGCCCTTCTTACACTGACAAGAGACATTTTGACAACCTGCATCGATCTGCTTGGATTTGAAGCACCGGAAAGAATGTAAAAAGGCAGAAGCATCAGAAGTAATGACAATACGATAAAGAGGCGAGGACATATGACAGAGAAATTGTTTTACACAGACAGTCACCTGCAGGAATTTACTGCGGAGGTTGTGTCCTGCCGCCCGTGTGATAACGGATATGAGGCAGTTCTTTCAAGAACTGCCTTTTTTCCAGAAGGCGGCGGTCAGGCAGCTGATACCGGTCTGATTGACGGGATCAGAGTATATGATGTACAGGAAAAAGGAGAACAGATCTTTCACTATCTGGAAGGAGAACTGGAAGAAGGAAAGACCGTGACCGGTCAGATCGACTGGGACAAACGTTTTTCACGGATGCAGCAGCACAGCGGAGAACATATCGTATCGGGAATCGTTCATGCACGTTTTGGATATGATAATGTGGGATTCCATTTGAATGATGAGCTCTGCACTCTGGATTTAAGCGGTCCGCTCACGAAGGAGGAGCTTCGCGAGGTGGAAAATGCGGCAAATGAAGCGGTATTTGCAAATGTACCGGTTCAGATAAGTTATCCGTCCAAAGAAAAATTGAAGACGTTGGATTACCGCAGTAAGATAGAGATTGACGGACAGGTGCGTATCGTGACGATACCGGGATATGACGTGTGTGCCTGTTGTGCACCGCATGTGTATTTTACCGGAGAGATCGGTCTTATCAAACTGGTGCAGAGTCAGAATTATAAAGGCGGTATCCGGATCACCATGCTGTGCGGAAGAAGGGCACTGAAGGATTATCAGCAGAAAGAAGAAAGCGTGAAGGCGATCATGGGAAGCCTTTCGGCGAAGGAAGAATTGATTGCTGAAGCAGTTGAACGCGTAAAAGAGGAATGTACACAGCTGAAGAGTGAACTTGCAGAGACAAGATATCAGATTCTTGAAGCACAGGCAGAAAAAATTCCGGAAGGACAGAAAAAGGTCTGTATTTTTGATAGCAAATTAAGTGGGAATGAACCACGTGAGCTTATGAACCTTGTACTGAAAAAAGGAACAGAAGTATGTGCGGTATTTGCAGGAAACGAAGAGAGTGGATACCGTTATGTGATCGGCAGTGAGACAGAGGATGTGCGCCCGTACAGCAAGATCCTCAAAGAACAGTTTGACGGAAGAGGCGGTGGAAAACCGGTCATGGTACAGGGTTCTGTAAATGGAAGTGAAGAGGCAATCCGAAAAGTTTTTGAGTAAGAGAAGGCGGAGATGAAGAATGCGAGACAGGAAAACAGGGAGAATTATCTGGTATTTGTTCAGTGCGGTTCTGATCAAATGGGGTGTGGAGATCGCAGTAGCGACATTTGCACTTTCCTGCGGTCTGCGCAGCAATATGGGAATTGGGGCAGTCTCTTCGATCATCACGATCCCAATGATTGCGTGGATCTACCGGAAAGATCAGGGACGCTATGAAAAGCAGCAGGAATCCTGGTGGAAATATAAAGCGGCTTCCCGATATGGAATGTGGCTTGTTATGCTCGTCGGTGCAGTGACTGCGTGTGTGGCGATGAATGATATCGTCATGCTGATGAATATGCAGAGGATCAGCCAGGTTTATCAGAGCACAGAGCAGATTATTTACAGTGCACCGCGTTGGCTTCAGCTGGCGGGAGCCGGGATTCTGGCTCCGGTCGCAGAAGAGCTTGTTTACCGCGGGATGATCTACCGGCGGATGCGCGAGAGCCTTACCGCTGTGCAGGCAGGTGTGTTTGTAGCCATTTTGTTCGGTGTCGGTCATGGAAATCTGCCACAGGGACTTTATGCAATGGTACTTGGACTTCTGCTTGCCTGCATTTATGAGAAATTCCGGAATATTGCAGCTCCGATCCTGTTCCATATTGTTGTGAATATTACATCATTATTGCTTTCGTGGTATGGGGGCTTTGAATGGATTCTGGGAACAGAGGGAAAAGCAGTTGGAATTACTGTATTGGCTACGTTGATTTCTGTTATAATTTATGTAAAAATAAAAAATATAAGACAAGAAATACGATAATTAACTGAAAAATACTGAAAAAGTTTACAAAATAAATAATATCTGACAATTTCTGTAAAATTAGGGGTTTACTTTTGCAGACAAATGCTGTATAGTGTTAAATCATAAAAGCAACAACAAAACCGTTTTACAGAAAGGGCAGGTTATATGAGTGTAATACAACAAAATACAGAACAAGGCTTATACAGCCCTGATTTTGAGCATGACAACTGCGGTATCGGAGCTGTTGTGAACATCAAAGGGCAAAAGAGTCATGATACAGTCGCAAATGCGCTGAAAATCGTAGAAAATCTTGAACATAGAGCTGGCAAGGATGCCGAAGGGAAGACAGGAGACGGTGTAGGAATACTGTTACAGATTTCGCACAAGTTCTTTACAAATGTCTGTCGTCCCCTCGGCATCTTTTTAGGTTCTGAGAGAGATTACGGTGTGGGAATGTTTTTCTTCCCACAGGACGAACTGAAAAGGAATCAGGCAAAAAATATTTTCGAAGTCATTGTCGAAAAAGAAGGACTGAAATTCCTTGGATGGAGGGAAGTGCCGATCCGTAAAGAGATCCTTGGAAAGAAAGCACTCGAATGCATGCCGTGCATTATGCAGGGATTTATCGAACGACCGAAAAAAGTAAAACAAGGACTGGATTTTGACCGCAGACTTTATGTGGTAAGAAGAGTCTTTGAACAGAGCAGTGATGATACCTATGTAGCATCCTTGTCAAGCAGAACCATCGTGTACAAAGGAATGTTCCTTGTAAAACAGCTCCGGATGTTCTTTGAAGATCTGCAGAACCCGGATTATGAATCTGCGATCGCAGTTGTACATTCCAGATTCAGTACAAACACTAATCCAAGCTGGGAAAGAGCACATCCGAACCGTTTCATCGTACATAACGGAGAGATCAATACCATTCGTGGCAATGCAGATAAGATGCGGGCCAGAGAGGAAAACATGGAATCCGAGCATCTGGAAGGAGAGCTTTATAAAGTCCTTCCGGCAATCAATACCGCAGGTTCCGATTCTGCCATGCTGGATAACACGCTGGAATTCATGGTGATGAGTGGTATGCCGCTTCCGTTGGCAGTTATGATCACCATCCCGGAGCCATGGGCACAGAATGCAACGATGTCACAGAAGATCAAGGATTTCTATCAGTATTACGCAACGATGATGGAGCCATGGGACGGACCGGCATCCATCCTGTTCTCAGATGGAGATATTTTAGGAGCCGTACTTGACCGAAATGGACTCAGACCTTCCAGATATTACATCACAGATGATGACACACTGATCCTTTCTTCTGAGGTTGGTGTTCTGGATATCCCGCCGGAGAAGATCGTAGTCAAAGAAAGAATCCATCCAGGTAAGATGCTTCTTGTTGATACCGTTCAGGGGCGTGTCATCGACGACCAGGAACTGAAAGAAGAATATGCGGCAAGACAGCCTTATGGCGAATGGTTGAACAGTCAGTTGGTCAATTTAAGCGATTTAAAGATCCCGAATCAAAAAGTACCGCAGTATTCTAGAGAAGAATGCCAGAGACTGCAGAAAGCATTTGGATATTCTTACGAAGAAGTGAAGACTTCTATTTTAAATATGGCAATGAATGGAAGCGAAGGAATCGGAGCCATGGGTATCGATGCACCACTTGCCGTTCTTTCTGAGCAGCATCAGTCTCTGTTTGGATATTTTAAACAGTTATTTGCACAGGTAACGAACCCGCCGATCGACGCAATCCGTGAAAAAATCGTGACTTCGACAACGGTATATGTCGGAGAAGAAGGAAACCTTTTGGAACAGAAAGAGGAAAATTGTCATGTACTGAAGATCAATGATCCGATCCTGACAGATACCGATCTCCTGAAGATCCGTAACATGAAAGTCGACGGTTTCCGTGTGGCAGAAATTTCTACTACTTATTATAAAAACTCCAGCCTGGAAAAAGCGATCGATTATCTGTTTATCCAGGTAGACCGTGCAATCCGTGAAGGCATGAATATCCTGATTTTAAGTGACAGAGGTGTGGATGAATATCATATTGCGATCCCGTCCCTGCTTGCAACCTCAGCGGTTCATCAGCATCTGGTAAGAACTAAGAGAAGAACAGAGGTTGCCATGATCCTTGAGACCGGAGAACCAAGAGAAGTACATCATTTCGCAACGCTTTTGGGATATGGTGCATCTGCGATCAATCCGTATCTTGCACATGAATCGATCAAACAGCTGATCGATACAGATATGCTTCAGAAAGATTATTATGCAGCAGTCAATGACTATAATGAAGCTGTTATAAGCGGAATTGTCAAAATTGCATCGAAGATGGGAATTTCCACAATCCAGTCTTATCAGGGATCCATGATCTTTGAAGCGATTGGATTAAAACCGGAATTCATTGAAAAATATTTCACCGGAACTGTCAGCCGTGTCGGTGGTATCGGACTGGAAGAAATTGCAAAAGATTATATGGCAAGGCATTCCGAGGCCTTTGATCCGCTGGGACTTTCCGTAGATCTGACGTTGAACAGTGTGGGACAGCACAAGTCGAAGAGCGGTGGTGAAAAGCATCTGTACAACCCGAGAACGATCCATATGCTCCAGCAGTCCACAAGGCGCGGGGATTATGAAATGTTCAAGCAGTATACGCAGATGGTTGATGAAGAATCCAAAGGAATTACACTCCGTGGACAGATGGACTTCAATTATCCAAAGAAAGGAGTTCCGCTTTCGGAAGTAGAGAGTGTGGATTCAATCGTGACCAGATTTAAGACCGGTGCAATGTCTTACGGATCAATTTCAAAGGAAGCACACGAAACCCTTGCCCTTGCAATGAATGCACTGCACGGTAAGTCAAACTCCGGTGAAGGCGGAGAGGATATCGAGCGCCTTGGAACCGACAGAGGCTCTGCAATCAAACAGGTTGCCAGTGGACGTTTTGGTGTTACAAGCAGATATCTTGTCAGTGCAAAAGAGATCCAGATCAAGATGGCGCAGGGAGCAAAACCTGGAGAAGGTGGACATCTGCCGGGGGGGAAGGTTTACCCTTGGGTAGCAAAAACCAGACATTCTACGCCGGGTGTGGGACTGATCTCACCGCCGCCGCATCACGATATTTACTCGATCGAAGATCTGGCACAGCTGATCTATGACTGTAAAAATGCAAACAAGGATGCAAGAATTTCTGTCAAACTGGTATCTGAAGCCGGTGTCGGAACGGTTGCAGCGGGTGTTGCAAAAGCTGGAGCCGGACTGGTTCTGATCTCCGGTTATGACGGAGGTACAGGAGCAGCACCGAGAAGTTCTATCCATAATACCGGACTTCCGTGGGAGCTTGGACTTTCTGAAACACATCAGACACTGATCCAGAACGGACTGAGAGAAAGAGTCCGTATCGAGACAGACGGTAAGCTGATGAGTGGTCGTGATGTGGCGATCGCAGCACTTCTCGGTGCAGAGGAATTTGGATTTGCGACGGCACCGCTTGTAACCATGGGGTGCGTAATGATGCGTGTATGTAACCTGGATACCTGCCCGGTCGGAATTGCAACCCAGAATCCGGAACTGAGAAAGAGATTTGCCGGAAAACCAGAATATGTCATCAATTTCATGCGTTTTATCGCGGAAGAATTAAGAGAATATATGGCAAAACTTGGCATTCGTACTGTGGATGAACTGGTGGGAAGGACAGACCTTCTGAAAGTGAGAGATGTGCCGACATCCAAACGTGCTGCAACACTGGATCTTTCCAGAATCCTCAATAATCCGTATGCAAAAGAGAAGAAAGGCATGATCTTCAATCCGAAGAAAGTCTTTGATTTTGAACTAAATAAAACACTGGATGAAAGAGTTCTGGTAAAGGAACTTCTTCCGTCACTGGAAAAGAAACAGAAGAGAATCCTGGAGCTGGATGTAAAAAATACAGACCGTACATTCGGCACAATCTTCGGTTCTGAGATTACAAGACGTTATCCGGACGGACTGGAAGAAGACAGCTATGTGTTGAAATGTAAGGGCGCAGGCGGACAGTCATTCGGAGCATTTATACCAAAAGGTCTGACACTGGAACTGACCGGTGACAGCAATGATTATTTTGGTAAAGGACTTTCCGGTGGTAAACTGATCGTTTATCCGCCGACTGGTGTGAAATTTAAAGCTGATGAAAATATTATTATTGGTAACGTAGCGCTTTATGGTGCAACAAGCGGAAAAGTCTATATCAATGGTGTGGCAGGCGAACGTTTCTGTGTCCGTAACTCCGGAGCAACAGCAGTTGTAGAAGGGGTCGGTGATCATGGATGCGAATATATGACTGGTGGACGGGTTGCAATTCTTGGCAAGACCGGAAAGAACTTTGCAGCAGGTATGAGTGGCGGTGTTGCCTACGTTCTGGATATGGACAGTGATCTTTATACAAAAGTCAACAAACAGATGGTTAATATCGAAAAAGTAACATCTAAGTTCGATGTATCTGAATTGAAAGGTATGATCGAAGAACATGTAGCAGCAACCAATTCCGAGACGGGAAAAGAAATCCTGGATCATTTCAAAGAATACCTGCCGAAGTTTAAGAAGATCATTCCGCGTGATTACGAGAGAATGCTGACCCGCATCCTTCAGCTGGAAGAAAAAGGTCTCAGCAGCGAACAGGCAAAAACCGAAGCATTTTATGCGATCAAAGAAGGAAGATAGGAGGCCAAAAACGTGGGAAAAGCAACAGGATTTATGGATTATGACAGATGCGATGCAGAGTGCGAATCTCCAAAAGAGAGAATTAAGCATTTCCGGGAATTCCACACGCCTCTGTCAAAAGAAGAGCAGGAAATACAGGGCGCCAGATGTATGGCATGCGGCGTCCCGTTCTGCCAGGCGGGACAGATGATCGCAGGGATGGCAAGCGGCTGTCCTCTGCATAATCTGGTGCCGGAGTGGAATGACCTGATTTATCACGGCAACTGGGAAGAGGCATATTACCGGCTGAAAAAGACAAACAATTTTCCGGAATTTACTTCCAGGGTATGCCCGGGACTTTGTGAGGCGGCATGTACCTGCAACCTGCACGGAAGCCCGGTGACGACTAAAGCAAATGAATATGGGATTATTGAAAATGCTTACGAAAAGGGATATGCAAAAGCATGTCCGCCGAAAGCGCGTACCGGCAAAAAGATAGCGATAATCGGTTCCGGACCTTCCGGTCTCGCAGTCGCAGATCAGTTAAATAAACGAGGACATTTGGTAACAGTATTTGAGCGGGAAGATAAGCCGGGTGGACTTCTCCGTTATGGAATCCCGAATATGAAGCTGGAAAAACAGTTCATCGACCGGAAACTTGCAGTAATGGAAGAAGAAGGCATCCGTTTTGAAACTGGCTGCAATATTGGAAAAGATAAGAAATCTGCAGAACTTCTGAAAGCGTTTGACCGGGTGGTGCTTTGTTGCGGTGCATCCCATCCGCGTGATATAAAAGTACCCGGAAGAGATGCGAAAGGAATCTACTTTGCAGTAGATTTTCTGAAATCAACTACGAAATGTCTCTGGAAAAATGAGATGCAGCTGAAAGAAGGCGAATATATTTCTGCAAAGGGCAAAAATGTAATTGTCATCGGTGGTGGCGATACGGGAAATGACTGTGTTGGAACGTCGATCCGTCATGGTGCAAAATCCGTTCTTCAGCTGGAAATGATGCCGAAACTTCCGGATGAGAGAAGCGCTATGAATCCATGGCCGGAGTGGCCGAGAGTCTGCAAGACAGACTATGGTCAGCAGGAAGCAATTGCTCTCTGGGGACATGATCCGAGGGTTTATCAGACAACGGTAAAGGAATTTGTCAAAGATAAGAATGGAAATCTTTGCAAGGTGGTTCTTGTGAAACTGGAAAGCAAGAAGGATGAAAAGACCGGACGTATGATGATGGCAGAGGTCGCAGGAAGTGAGTACACGGTAAATGCAGAACTGGTGCTGATCGCAGCGGGGTTCCTCGGAAGTGAGGATTATGTGACAAAGGCATTCGGTGTGGAAGTCAATGAGCGCACGAATGTTAAAACAGCTCCGGGTGAGTATAAAACGAATGTGCCGAATATATTTACGGCAGGAGATATGCACAGAGGACAGTCGCTGGTTGTGTGGGCAATCCGGGAAGGAAGAGAAGCGGCACAGCAGATAGATCTGGATCTGATGGGGTATACGAATCTGTCAGTACAGTAATTAGTGGCGTTTGATTTTATGAAGGCGTAGCCCGCCGCAAGGTGTAGGAAGTGGTTCCTGCACCTTGCGGCGGGCTACGCCTTTAATGAAAATGTGCAATAGATTTATTTTTCAGGTACGATTTCTAACCAGTAGCCGTCTGGGTCTTCGATGAAGTAGATGCCCATGGACTCATTTTCGAAACAGACGCAGTTCATTTCTTTATGGTGTGCGAGGGCGGCATCCATGTCGTCTACAGTGAAGGCGAGGTGGATTTCGTTGTCGCCGAGGTCGTATGGGCGGTCCATGTCGCGAAGCCAGGTGAGCTCGAGCTGATGAACGGAGCTTCCATCACCGAGGTAGACGAGCTTAAAACTTCCGTCAGCAGCATCTTTTTCGCGGACTACGGTGAGTCCGAGTGCATCTTTGTAGAATTGAATTGATTTTTCAAGGTCACGTACATTTAAGTTGTTATGGTTGAATTTGAAATTCATAGTGGAATCCTTCTTTCTTATTTAGTATTCTAGATTTATTGATTATGAAGTCAGTTTAGCATAAATAATAAGGATTACGCAAGGAATGGTTATTAGGAGTGATAACGAAAATATCAGTATATTATGATACCCTAGTAGAATATTACAAAAATGTTAAATTGTATTGCAAAAAATAGAAAAATGGTATATAATCGACCACAGGGTTAGGAAAATAATTAGTAAAAAATATAGGATGGGTGATTATGAGAAAATTTAAACAAGTATTTTTGGCATCTGTTCTTGCAAGTTCAATGGTAGTTACGCCAGTATTTGCAGATGATGTCAGCAATCTGCAGAATAGTAAAAATGCAGCACAGAGTGAAGTGAATTCTCTTCAGTCAGAATTGCAGACACTAATTGAAAAAATGAGTAAGCTGGAAGATGAACTGGTGTCAACAGGTCAGCAGATCACACAGGCACAGGATGATCTTACTGTTGCTAAAGAAAAAGAACATCAGCAGTACGAAGATATGAAGAAGCGTATCAAGTATATGTATGAAGAAGGCAACTCAACTGCGATTGAGACTCTAATCAGTGCTGAGAATTTCTCAGACTTGCTTAACAAAGCAGAGTATGTTCAGAACGTACATAGTTATGACAGAAAGCAGCTTCAGGAATATATTGATACCAAGCAGCAGATTGCAGATCTGAAAGCACAGCTTGAAGAAGATCAGGCGAATCTGGAGTCTATGCAGTCTGATTATGAAGCAGAGCAGACGACGCTGAGTAATACGCTGGAATCTAAGAAAGAAGAAGTCGCAGATCTGGATGAACAGCTTCAGGCAGCTGTAGCAGCAGCTGAAGCAAAGAGACAGGCAGAAGAAGCTGCAAAGGCAGCAAAAGCAGCTGAGTCAACAAAGTCAAATTCGACCGTTGCATCGACAAGCAACAGTGGTTCACAGACTGTAGGTAATACAACAAATAACAATGGTAATAACAACACAACCGTTACACCGAGTGCACCAAGTACACCAAGTACCCCGACAGTGACTCCGGATACAAGTAATAATAACAGCAGTAGTGATAACGGTGGAAGTACATATGGCAACGGAAGCGCTATTTTAAGTGCAGCAGCAGCATACCTTGGAGTTCCTTATGTATGGGGCGGTACTTCGGGAAGTGGTGTTGATTGTTCAGGTCTTGTATACCTGGCACATCAGGCATGTGGTATTCCGATTACACGTAACTCATACAGTCAGGGAAGTGGCGGACAGGCAGTGTCAGACCCACAGCCGGGTGATGTTGTATGTTACGGAGGACATGTGGGAATCTACGCAGGAGGCGGACAGATGATTCATGCACCGCAGCCGGGTGAGGTCGTATGTTATACAAGTGTTGATTATGCATACCACTGGTATAGAAGATACTGGTAAGAAACGAAGTAACTGAAGTAAGTAAAAAAAATTTTTTCGCGGAAATCGGCAAAAACGTACATTATTCCGATGAAAGTTAAATTGAGAAAATTTAAGAAATCATCAAAAACGTACATAATTCCGTGAGAAGTTAAATACTGATTTTTACCAAAAACTTGAAAAACGTACAAAATAAAAGAGATTTTCATTTGGCAAAAGCCATTTGAAAATCTCTTTTTTTGAAACTATTTTATTAACCTAAAAAAACTTCTTTTTTCTGCGACGTCCTTTGCAATAAGGGCAGGATTCTCGGTGTCTCTTCTGATAGAAAACTTTATCAGCAGGACTCAATGGATATTTATGCTCAGAACTTCTTTTACAATTCCACTAAACCTTCTGTGAATACGTATCTAATATTTCGTCAGGAAAATTCTTCCTGGTTTTAATAGTTTGCAATATAATCCCAATCTTCCATTAAATCAGGATGAAGTGCGGCAAAGAATGTTTTTCCAGGAAGTGCTTTACGACCAGAACAATAAGGACAATCGGTAACTCCATTTATAACATCAATGATCCGAGCAGGATAATTACCATGACAAGTAGGGCAAATCCAAACGGCAGTGTTTGTATTAGGAAGTACCTGATTAGGAGAAAGCTCATTCTGATCCGACCACATCTTGGAAATATCAGGATATTTGTCAGCCAAACTATTAAAACCAGGAAGAATTTTCCTGTTATTGCAATAAGGACAATCCGCTTCACCATTTATAACATCGATGATTCGAGCAGGATAATTACCGTGACAAGTAGGGCAAGTCCAAGTGGCCACATAGGTATTAGGAAGAACATGATCAGCTGAAAGCTTGTTTTGCTTTGACCACATTTTTGCAATATCAGGGTGTTTAACAGCCAGATTATTAAATCCAGGAAGTACCTTTCTGTCGTTACAATAAGGACAGTCTACTTTGCCATTTATCATATCGATGATTCGAGCTGAATAATCGCCATGACAGGTAGGGCAAGTCCAAGTGGCCATATTGGTATTAGGAAGTACCTGATCAGCTGAAAATCTGTTTTGCTTTGACCACATTTTTGCAATATCAGGATATTTGTCAGCCAGACTATTAAATCCAGGAAGTACCTTTCTGTCGTTACAATAAGGACAGTCTACTTCGCCATTTATCACATCGATGATTCGAGCTGAATAATTTCCGTGACAAGTAGGACAAGTCCAAGTAGCTATATTGATATTCGGAAGTACCTGATCAGCTGAAAATCTGTTTCGCTTTGACCACATCTTTGCAATATCAGGATATTTGTCAGCCAGACTATTAAATCCAGGAAGTAGAAATGTTAAATGTTTCTGATTGCCTTTATTTTTCATAATTATCTCCAATCTGCAC
>OLVR01002464.1_pt1 | contig 13952 bp, 11 predicted proteins | sample 1673261 | NCBI WGS metagenome assembly OLVR01 (sample SAMEA3178938, study PRJEB25190) | human gut metagenome | biome: human gut; feature: human-associated habitat; material: faeces | place: Austria | collected 2013 | reverse complement strand
CACCATGGCCTTCTCCTCCGTGTACGGCTCCTGCGAATCCACCGCCTACTCCATCCACGGCTGGACGGCCTCCGGGCGGCCCACCGCCTACGGCAACATCGCCGTGGACACCTCGGTGTTCCCCTTCGGCACACGGTTCTATATTCTGACCAACGACGGTTATCTGGAGTACGGCATGGCCGTGGCCTCCGATACCGGCAGTGCCATCAAGGGAACAAAGCTGGATCTGTGGTTTGACTCCTACGACGATGCCTGTTCCTTCGGTCGGCGCTACTGCACCGTCTATGTTCTCAACTGAAGCTCTGCAAAAAAGACCCCCGCTTTCTCTATGGAAAGCGGGGGTTCTTTGTGTAAAACATGATTCCTTTACAGATATCATCAATGGGACAGATCTGCGTCATAGAAAAACTGCCGCACCGCCGTCTCATATGCCCGGCAGTCCCCAGCCTTACGCACCTGCCGCAGCAGGGTGTCCGTCTCCCGGAAGGACCGGGAGAAATAGTTCCACAGCTCCCGCATATGGTGCAGCACCGGCACGTCGCCGGAAAAATCCCGGCAGTACAGGCCGTACAGCCGGTCGTGAAACTCCCGCAGCTCCTCCAGAGACGCTGCCGGGCCTCCCGTCGCCTGCCGCAGCAGGGACGGGTCCGCCACCAGTCCACGGCCTACCATGACGGCGCCGTCGGGAAAGGTCTCCCCCATCTCCCGCAGGTCACGGACGGTGGTGACGTCCCCGTTGTAGCACAGAGGCAGCGCCGTGTGCTCTGCCGTCCAGCGGAACACCTCCCGGTCTGCCGCCCCCTTGTAGAACTGTGTCCGCACCCGTGGATGCACCGTCAGGCGGCAGATAGGGTATGTCTCCAGCAGGGCCAGCAGCGCCGGCCACTCCTCCGCCCTCTCCCAGCCGATACGGGTCTTGACGGAAATTTTCATATCCGGCAGGGCATCGAAAATGCCGTCCAGCAGCTGCCTCAGCAGCTCTGGCTGGCGCAGCAGTCCCGCCCCCTTGTTCTTTCCCGTCACGGTGCCGGAGGGACAGCCCAGATTCAAGTCTATCTGCGTCCAGCCACGGCTGCGGCACTCCTTGGCGGCCCAGACGAAGTACTCCGCCCGGTTGGTGAGGATCTGCGGCACCACTGGGATACCCCGGTTTCGCTCCGGGTCCAGCTCCTCCAGCTCCTTGCGCTGGAAACTGAAATTCCCGTTGGGGGACACGAAGGGCGTCACATACAGCGCTGCCCCGCCGAACATCTCGTGCTGCACCTGCCGCCAGCGCCAGCCGGTAAGGCCCTCCATAGGGGCTGCATACCACTCATGCATCGATTTTCCCCTCCAAACACATCTCCAGCGTTATGCCCGGTCTGCGCCGGTAGCGGGACACCTCCAGCTGCGGCAGCAGCTGCGAAAATGCGGTATCCTCATGGATGAGGCGTTCCTTCTCCGTCCGGGTCAGCTGCTTGATGCGGTATTCCAGCCGCAGGGCCGTCCCTTTGTCCTCCGTCTCCCACAGCGCCGCCAATGCCTGTACCGGGTGGGCTCGTGTATACCGGGCGCAGGCTGTTCCCCGGCCGGTGTGCTGCCGCATCCGGCGGCAAATGTCCTGTGCGACTCCGGTGTAAAGGGTATCTCCTTCGCAGTATACCATGTATACGAAATACACGCTCCCACCTCCTTTTTTCCCAGTATAGCACGGATGCCCTTGCAATTACAACCGCCATGTGATAGAGTTTTGGTGAAAGTGAGGAGAATGTATGACTCTTTTTGACCACTATTTGGAATACATGACCCAGCTGCTGGAAGGACGCCGCTCACCGCCGGAGGGCATCACTCTGCCGGAGGGGGACGTGACGGAGAAGGCCGCTTCCCTGAGCCGCCAGCTTCAGCAGATGGGGGCCACCGCCTTTGTCCGTGCCTGCGCCCGGCAGGACGGCGTTACGCTGCCGGAGGAAATTTACCGGCAGGCGGACGATACCACAAGCCTTCAGCAGCTGCTGCAAAGCGCCGTACAGCAGGCCCCCGTACAGGAGGCTTCCCCGGTGGAGGAGCCCTCCGAGGCGGCCCCGGATCCCGATGCAGGCAAGCACGCCTTCGAGGTGTTTCTGGACTGCGTGGCGCTGGATGACGGTCTGGTGCAGTACCTGATGGAGGTGCTGCAAAAACGGGACTGGAAGGAATTTTACAAGCTCAGTCAGATCACCACCAAGCTGGATCTGGATCCGGAGGAATTTCTCTATTGGCTGGGCAACAAGGAGCTCTACGCCGACGAGGAGGAGCGCTCCTGCGCCGTCATCATGGATGCCTGTCTGGAGCGGCTGCGGCAGGAGAAACAGCTGGAGCTGATAGCGGCCCTGCTCTCCGGTGACCGCCGGACCTTCGAGCTGTTCCGGTGTCAGGCCCCGGAGCTGCAGCATCTGCCCGCCGCCACCTATGAGTGGTACAGCAAGAATTATTTGGATCGGGACTACCCCATCCGGATGCTAATGAAGTGCCGGGGCATCCGGTTCCCGGAGCATATCCCAGGAAATGAATCTAAGTAAGGAGCAACGATCCCATGACCACCAATGAAATGTATCAGCAGCTGGGCATCAGTCCGGAGGTGCTGGATTTTGGACAGCGAGTACTGGACGGACTGGACAAAGAAATGTCCCGTGTGGACGACATTGCCGAGTATAATCAGGCCAAAGTTCTCTCCGCCATGCACAAGAATCGTCTCAATGCCACCCACTTTAACCTCTCCTCCGGCTACGGCTACGACGACGAGGGCCGGGACAATCTGGAGCGTGTCTATGCCGACGTGTTCCACACGGAGGCGGCGCTGGTCCGGCCCCAGATCACCTGCGGCACCCATGCGCTGGCACTGGCGCTGGGGGCCAACCTCCTGCCGGGCGATGAGCTGCTGAGCCCCGTCGGGGCGCCCTATGACACCCTAGAGGAGGTCATCGGCATCCGCCCCTCTCCCGGCTCCCTGCGGGAATACGGCGTCAGCTACCGCCAGGTAGACCTGCTTCCAGACGGCAGCTTTGACTACGACGGCATCCGGGCCGCCATCCACGAAAAAACCAAGCTGGTGACCATCCAGCGCTCCAAGGGCTACGCCACCCGCCCTTCCTTCTCCGTGGAGGAGATCGGTCAGCTGATCGCCTTCTGCAAGAGCTGTAAGCCCGGCATCATCTGCATGGTGGATAACTGCTACGGCGAGCTGGTGGAGCGACAGGAACCCACGGATGTGGGGGCCGATATAGTGGTGGGAAGCCTCATTAAAAATCTGGGTGGCGGTCTGGCTCCCACCGGCGGCTATGTCTGCGGCCGACAGGATCTCATCGACCGCTGCGCCTACCGGCTCAGTGCACCGGGCCTCGGCAAGGAGGTAGGCGCCAATCTGGGTCTGCTCACCAGTTTCTATCAGGGGCTGTTTCTGGCTCCCACAGTGGTGGCCTCCTCTGTAAAGGGTGCTATCTTTACAGCGGGATGCTATGAAGCGCTGGGCTTCCGTGTGATTCCCGGCAGCCGGGAGGTGCGCCGGGATATCATTCAGGCGGTGGAGCTGGGCAGCCGGGAGGCCATGTGTGCCTTCTGCAAGGGCATCCAGACCGCTGCACCGGTGGACAGCTATGTGACCCCGGAGCCGTGGGCCATGCCCGGCTACGACAGCGACGTTATCATGGCCGCCGGAGCCTTCGTGCAGGGGGCCTCCATCGAGCTCTCCGCCGACGGCCCCATCCGTCCCCCCTACGCTGTGTATTTTCAGGGTGGCCTGACGTGGTATCACGCCAAGCTGGGGGTCCTCATGAGCCTGCAAAAGCTCCATGATGCCGGACTTTTGCCTAATTTGTAAGCATCCCCTGTCCCGCACGGCAACCAGAAGAAACACAGCCCCGGACGCCGAAGCGTCCGGGGCTGTATGTTACTCACATCCACATCTCAAACAGCCGCAGCAGGGTACTCAAAAGCTTGCGGTACCACGGGCGGCTCTTCCACTCCTGATACGTCACCCGGCGGGAACAGTCCGTGATACGCTGGATATCCTCCGCCAGCCCCTCAATGGCCGGTACGCCGTAGAGTACCGTACCGCACTCAAAGTGCAGCTGGAAACTGCGGTAGTCCATGTTCACAGACCCCACAAAGGCCGCCTCGCCGTCTGACAGCACGGTCTTGCCGTGGAGCAGACCCGGCTCGTAGATGTAAATTTTCACACGATGCACCAGCAGCTCACCGTAGTGGCTCTGGGCCGCCAGATAGGCGAACTTGTGGTCCGGTATTCCCGGCAGCAGCAGCCGCACATCCACGCCGCTGTCCCCGGCAGAGCACAGGGCCTGCCGCATGGGCTCATCAATGGCCAGATACGGCGTGGTGATATGGACGGAGCGGCGGGCGTTGTTGATGAGGTGCAGGAACACGTCCTCCGCCGTGGAGATGGGATTGTTGTCCGGCCCGTCCACAAAGGGCTGGCAGAAGCCCGCCGCCTCCCGGTGGTCGTGGGGGCGGTAGTAGTCCCGCTCCTGCATCAGCTGTCCGCCGTTGCGTTGCCACATATGGAGGAACTCCCGTGTCAGGCCCCATGCGCCGGGGCCGTCCAGCCGGATGCCGCAGTCCTTCCAATAGCCGAAACGGACGGTAAGGTTGGCGTATTCGTCTGCCACGTTGGCTCCGCCGGTGTAGGCCGTGCTGCCGTCGATGCAGACGATCTTCCGATGATCCCGATAGTTGAAGTACAGGCGGTTGACGTAGTGGTGAACCGGGTTAAAGATCTGTACCTCTACCCCGCTCTCCCGCAGGGCCTCGATCTGTCCGGCGGGAAAGCGCATCATGCTGCCGAAGTCATCGAAGATAATCTTGACCTCCACACCTGCCGCCGCCTTCCGGCGGAAGATCTCCTCCATGCGGTCCCATATCTGTCCCTGCGCAATGATGAAGAACTCCAGAAAGATGAAATGCTCCGCCTGCTCCAGCTTCTCCAGCATATCCTGCAGGAACATCTCGCCGGTGGGCAGATACCTGGTCTCCGTGCCACCGTAAAGGAGATATCCTTGACGGCTCAGATAAACACTGAGCCGCTCCCACTGGGGGAATTTTCGCCGCAGCTTCTCCATCTGGATGCGGTGGGCGGCCTGTTGGGCTTCCGGCTCCTCCGGCATGGGCAGCTTTTTCAGGTCCAGCCGCTTTTGCTGCCGGTCACCGTTCCAGAGAAAGTATAGAATGAGTCCCACCACCGGCACCGTCAGAACGAGGAAGATCCAGCCGAACTTATAGCTGGCGCCGTCGGTGCGGTTATAGATCCGCACGGCGTAGCCGAAGGCCGCCAGCTCCAGCACCGTGTAGATGATGGCAGCCCGCTGGCGCAGCTCCGTGCTGAGAAAGAATGCCAAAGCGATCTGCCCCAGCAGCAGCGCCGCCACGAAAACCAGCCGCAGCGCCGCCGAGATACGACGTTCCGTTTTCTGTTGTACCTGATGCGTTTTCAACGGGTCACCTCCTGTTCCCTTTGGGATACCACGCAGAGCTGTCCGCCAAAGTGGACAGCTCTGCTTTTTTGCTTATTTTCGATTGCGGAGCAGATCCTGCTGGATGTTCCACAGCCTGTCGGACAGGTCCACATAGTAGCTGTGAGGATTGTCGAAGCGCTTCACCTCGTCCCACAGGGTGTCCACCTGCTGGCGGCAGTAGGCCTGAATTTCCGGCAGGCTGGGGCTGTCGTACACCCGCTTACCCCCCAGAAACACCGGCACCAGCAGAGGCCGGGCGGTGAAGTTATACACCGTCTTTTTCTTCCAGGTGGCGCTGGGGTCGAAGATCTCCAGATCCTTGGTGTCGTCCAACGTCTCGTCATAGACGGTGATGTAGTCGGCGATGGCCTTGCCGGTGTCGTTGCCGTAGAACCGGTAGACCTTCTTGAAGTGGGGAATGGTGATCTTCTCCACGTTCTCGCTGATCTTGATCTTGGGGGTGATGTTCCCCTGTTGATCCTCCACGGCCGCCAGCTTATACACGCCGCCGAACACCGGCTCGGACTTGGCGGTAATCATCCGCTCGCCCACGCCGAAGAGGTCAATCTTGGCATCCTGCAGCAGCAGATCCTGGATCAGGTACTCATCCAGCGAGTTGGATACGGAGATCTGGCACTCCGTCCAGCCCGCCTCGTCCAGCATCTTCCGGGCCTTCCGGGTCAGATAGGCCATGTCGCCGGAATCCAGTCGGATGCCGCACTTGGTGATGCCCATGGGCTTAAGCACCTCGTTAAAGGCCCGGATGGCGTTGGGGACACCGGACTTCAGGGTATTGTAGGTATCCACCAGCAGCGTGGCGTTGTGGGGATAGATCTGGCAGTAGGTCTTGAAGGCGTCATACTCCGAATCGAACATCTGCACCCACGCATGGGCCATGGTACCGCCGGCAGGAACGCCGTAGATCTGGTCAGAGATGGTGCAGGCCGTACCGGCGACACCGCCGATGTAGGCGGCACGGGCGCCGATGATGGCGGCATCCGCCCCCTGTGCCCGACGGGAGCCGAACTCCAGCACCGTGCGGCCACGGGCGGCACGGGCGATGCGGTTGGCCTTGGTGGCGATCAGGCTCTGGTGGTTGATGGTCAGCAGCGTGAAGGTCTCGATGAGCTGGGCCTCGATGGCCTTGGCCCGGACGATGACCATGGGCTCACGGGGAAACACCGGGGTTCCCTCCGGCATGGCGTAGATGTCGCCGGTGAAATGGAAGTCCTCCAGATAGGACAGAAATTCCTCGCTGAAAAGGTTCCGGCCCCGCAGATAGGCGATGTCCTCCGGAGAGAAGTGCAGATTCTCAATATAATCAATCAGCTGCTCCAGACCAGCGGCGATGGCAAAGCCGCCGTCGTCCGGCACCCGGCGGAAAAAGACGTCGAAGTAGGTGATACGGTCCTTATAGCCGCTTTCAAAGTAGCCATTGCCCATGGTCAACTCGTAAAAGTCGCAGAGCATGGTCATGTTCAGCTTTCCCTCAGTTTTCATTTTCATACCTCAAGTAAATTTTTTTGGGTGTGCTGCATACTATTATACTATCATTCCCCGAAACAGGCAATCCTTTTCCGCACTTTTCTCCCCGCTCCTCCCCTTTTCGTCGGTTTTTCCCGGACATTTCGATAAAATCTGTGTATCAGGGGTTGACAAAACAATCTCTTCTTGCTATCATAAGCAATTGTAGAGTTCTCTTACAAGTTCATACCTTATCAAGAGTGGCGGAGGGATCGGCCCGATGAAGCCACGGCAACCTGCGAAGCAAGGTGCCAAATCCGGCGTATGCTGAGTGCGGAAGTGATAGTCCCGCATTCGTCCTTCGACAGATGAGGAGCGTTATTCTAACACGATCCGTCGAATGGCGGAGCGTGTTTTTTCATGCTCCGGTCAACCTGAGAGAGCTTTCACCCGTATGGAAAATATTTTATAAAGGAGCATGGAAAAGCTATGGCAAAGAGACTGTTTACCTCGGAATCCGTGACGGAGGGACATCCCGACAAAATCTGCGACCAGATCAGCGATGCGATTCTGGACGCCATCATGGAGAAGGACCCCAATGGCCGTGTGGCCTGCGAGACCTGCGTGTCCACGGGCCTGATCCACATCATGGGCGAGATCACCACCCACTGCTACGTGGATATCCCCAAGATTGCCCGTCAAGTGGTGCTGGACATCGGCTATGACCGGGCCAAGTACGGCTTCGACGGCCACACCTGCGCCGTCATCACCAACATCGATGAGCAGTCCGGCGATATCGCCATGGGCGTGGACAAGAGTCTGGAGTCCAAGGAGTCCGGTGACAGTGCGCTGGATAACGGCGCCGGCGATCAGGGCATGATGTTCGGCTACGCCTGCGACGAGACGCCGGAGCTGATGCCGCTGGCGATCTCCCTGGCCCAGAAGATGGCCAAGCGCCTGACGCAGGTCCGTAAGGAAAAGCTGGTGGATTACCTGCGCCCCGACGGCAAGACGCAGGTGACGGTGGAGTATGACGAGAATGGCAAGCCCACCCGTGTGGATGCCGTGGTGGTCTCCACCCAGCATGCCGCCGAGGCATCTCTGGATCAGATCCGCCGGGATATGATCGAACTGGTCATCAAGCCCACGGTTCCCGCTGAGCTGATGGACGAGAACACCAAGATCTACGTCAATCCCACAGGCCGCTTCGTCATTGGCGGCCCTCAGGGTGACAGCGGTCTCACCGGCCGGAAGATCATCGTGGATACCTACGGCGGCAGCGCCCCCCACGGCGGCGGTGCTTTCTCCGGCAAGGACCCCACCAAGGTGGACCGCAGCGCCGCTTACGCCGCCCGGTACGTGGCCAAGAACGTGGTGGCGTCGGGTCTGGCCTCCAAGTGCCAGGTGCAGCTGGCCTACGCCATCGGCGTGGCTCGTCCCGTCAGTGTGCTGGTGGAGACCTTCGGCACCGGCGTGGTGTCCGATGATAAGCTGGAGGAGGCCGTGGAGAAGGTCTTTGACCTGCGCCCCACCGCCATCATCCGGGATTTGGATCTGCGCAGACCCATCTACCGCCAGCTGGCGGCCTATGGCCACATGGGCCGTGAGGATCTGGGCGTGCGCTGGGAGGCTACCGACCGTGTGGCGGCTCTGAAGGCCGCTCTGAACGGCTGATTTCCCCCTTGCAAGACCGGAGAAAATCTGATATAGTAAGGGTACGCCGTCCGTGATCGGGCGGCGTACCCCCTCCCCTATCCGGGTATGGCGGAGTTGGTACCGTGCCACATTTGGGAGTGCCGTGGTTGTATCCGGGATAGGGTGAGGCGAAACGCCGCAAAGCCTTGCGACGCCTGCGTTTGCGGGACTTTCCCCGGTTGCCGAAAGCGGCACAAAAGCGGCTTTGACCACATAAATGACCACAGACAGAAAAAACTTTATTTTTACCCCTCGCCGTGGTATCATGGCAGGAAAGTGAATATCCGGGTGTAGCGAAGTTGGTATCGCGCTTGATTTGGGTTCAAGAGACCGGGCGTTCGAGTCGCCCCACTCGGACCAAAACCCCTCTGAAATCAACGATTTCAGAGGGATTTTTCTTATTCTTTGTCTATTGCGGCGCAGAGTTTAAGAACGGACCACTCATATATTTTGTTGTGCCTTTATATCAACTATACTTATTAATTAGAAAGCCTACGGACTTTTCTGTTGTAATTTTGCAAAAAATTGATATAATTTTTATGGAAGTCTTTGAAGCTCATAGTTGCTTAACTCACTGTTCTGGGGAGCGTGTATAATGAAGAAAATAATAATCAATAACTTTGCTGCAATAAGCAGTTTAGAGTTATCTCTTGACAAAAACCTTACTGTTGTTATCGGTGCGCAAGCTTCCGGCAAGAGTACAGTATCTAAACTGATTTATTTCTGTCGTAGAGTAAAAGACTATATGTTGGAGTTTTTAGTTGAACCTAAAAACTTCACAACAATTCATCCAAACGAATACTATTCCTATTTCTTAAAGTATATTAGAAAACAATTTATGGGTTGCTTTGGAACAACAAAGCACATGAAACCTTTTCTGATAGAGTTTTATTACGACTGGAATGAACAGGAAAGTTCAAACTTATCCAGGAAAAAAATGTCTTTGACTTTAGACCGATCTGGATTTGTACGAGTAAACTTTTCAAAAGACTTGTCAAGCCAAATCAAGGTATTAATGAATGAGTCTGCACAGCTGTTTAGCTCTTCTGCAATCAACGAAAGCACTTCCATAGAATCACTGCTAAGTGATCTAAAAACCAGACAGGTCGTAAAAAGTCATTTTTCGGGTGTTGTAACAGATCTCTTTAAGGATGACGAGGAGATTCTGTACATTCCTGCGGGACGTAGTATTCTTGCGACACTATCTGAGCAATTGCACGATTTAGATGTATCAATTATGGATTTGCCGCTTCAAGAGTTCATTAATTTAATCCAAAGCACAAAAAAGACTTTTGGGGCAAAAATTCCAGATATTATTACCAACTATACAAAAACCATAGACGGTCAAATTAAAAACACTGATGTTGATTTAGCCTATAGCCTTGTTCGTAAGGTGCTTCGCGGAGACTATGTTAACGAAAGTGACGGTGAAAAACTGTATTATAGTGATCGCGAATATGTGAAGTTGATGTATGCATCTTCTGGTCAACAAGAAGTTCTGTGGATTCTGCTGTTGATTTTCATCAGAATTCTTGAGCAGCGGAAAGTCTTTCTTGTTCTTGAAGAACCCGAAGCACATTTGTTCCCCTCTGCGCAAAAGGATATTATCGAGTTAATTGCATTGCTCATCAATTCGACCGGAAGCACTGTCTTTATAACTACTCACAGTCCATATATTTTGACTTCGATTAACCTTTCCGTTTATTCTGCAAAAGTCGAAAACAGAATTTCAAGTAGCACCACACCCATAGTTAAGAAATTATTGCGCATTTCTCCAAATCAGATGGATGCTTTTATTATTGACAATAGTAATGGTTTTATCTTCAATTCCATAAAGGATAAAGATGAACAACTTATTGATGCAACTCAAATTGATGGGATTTCCAATTTTATTAACCAAGCAACAGAAAGAATAATGGATTTGGAGATTCAGCATGATATGTAAGAAAACCGAAGCTTGTTTTTTTGAGTTGCTAAAATCACCTGATGTTGTTAGATGTAAACAAAAACCATTATGTTTAGACTTTTGTGACACAAGATCAGAGGCCGTTTGCAAAGAAAAAGGGAAAGTATATAGACTATTAAATAAAGATAGACTATATAAGATTCTCTCATTGCATGTAGACGGAGGGGTAATCGTTACTGACCGAGAAACTCCTCCAAATGTTGCAAAATGCGATTATCTATATTTGATCGACCTTGAACCAGAGCCTATTGCGATTCTTATCGAACTCAAAGGAACTGATATTAAGAGAGCAATAGAGCAAATCAAAAATACACTTGTTTTGTTTAGCCATGCGTTTGATAAGTGCAACAAGGTGTACGGTCGGATAGTCTTCTCTGGAGGAACACCCAATATTCAAAATATACCCGCATTCATGTCATTGCAGAGAGATTTCAAACGCAGAAAAGGTTCTTTAATTGCAAATGAAGTTCTAACGGATAGCGTTGAAAATATATGTTGATTAATAACATCTCCAGATGTGCGGATAATTCCGCACACCTGGAGATGTTGCTTTTTACTTGTCCTTTTTCGCCTTCTTCGATTTTTTCCGTCCCTTCTTGCCCTCTGGAGCTTGGGGCTGAAGGGTTTCCTTAGCTTTCTGCTTCTTCAGCTCCGCGAGCTCGGTTTTCATCTCGATGATCAGCACCTTGAGCTTCTCTTCACACTCCTCGCGGGTGTGAGCGTAGACATTGCGGGCGTGCTTTTTGCCGTCTGGCCATTTGGGGGAATATCGTCCCTCAAAGAGATGGTCGTTGATTTCGGTGACACAGCCCGTGCCGGAACGGCGCTTGCGGCCCACGTAGGGCTTGAAAGCGGTCATACTCGGCTTTTCCGCCTGGGCCGGGGCAGTTTCCCACCCCGGCTCTGAAGCGTCCTCCTGCGGCGCTGCTTTGCCGATGCCACGGTCGATGTTGGCGGCGGCCGTGAGCCGCATGTCATCGGTAATGTGGGTGTAGATGTCCAGCGTGGTGGCCGCCGACACATGCCCCAGCATGGCGGAGAGCGTTTTCACATCCATGCCGTTCTCCAGTGCCAGCGTTGCGAAGGTGTGGCGCAGATCGTGAAAGCGTACATGTTTGCACCCTGCGTGCTCCAAGATGAACTGCAGTCTGCGGCGTACCACGCCGGGTGTAATGGGACAGTCCTCCTTGACAGGCGACGGGAACATCCAGCGGGAGTCCACCGTCTCTTTGTACTCCCGCAGCACTGCTACCACAGCAGGCGGCAGGACGATCTTGCGGACGGAGTTCTTCGTCTTGGGCGTGCTGATTTGAAGCTGGCCCCGCACATCGTAGACCTGCTTGTTCACATTCAGCACGCCGGTCTTGAAGTTGAGGTCATCCCACTGCAGCGCCATCAGCTCGCCCCGGCGCAGGCCGGTAGCCAAGTCCAGAAGGAACACTTCGTAGTAGCCCTCGAACTTTGCCTGAATGAGGAACCTTTGAAGTTCCTCCCGCGTCAGCACCTGCATCTCCCGCGCCTTCTTGGGCGGCAGCTTGCAGCCGATGGCCGGGTTCACACGGATCAGCCCATCCTGCACCGCCTTCTCCAATGCGGAGCGGCAGGTGGCGTGGCACATGCGCACCATTCGGTCGGACAGTCCTTCGCCGTACTTGTCGGTGAACCGCTTCCGGCCGCTTTTCTTGAGTCGGCCATAGAACTGTTGCAAGTCATTCTGCGTCAGCTTGTTCAGTGGAATGTCCCCAATCTCCGGAATGATATGCAGGCGGATGCGGCTCTCGTAGGTCTCCTGCGTAGTGGGGCGGATCTTAGGCTTGGAGTGATTCTCATACCAGTATGTCAGCCAGTCCCCGAAGGGCATCTCAGACCGCACTTTTTCGGGCTTCAGTCCGCCGCAATCCTCCTTGAGCTTTTGGAGTTTCTCGAGGCACTCCTTCTTCGTTTTGGCAAGGACATTTTTCGTCTTGGGATAGCCGTTATCATCGTAGCCAATAACAATGCGGCCTTCCCACCGTCCGTCCTTACGCTGTCTTACGGTTCCGTCTCCGGCTTTTCGCTTTCTTGCCACGGTTTCAACTCCTTTCCGAAGATATCTTCCATGAAGCCGCCTACGATGCCGCAGGCCTGCTTTTGCATATCTGAGGTGACATGGGTATAGGTGTCCAGCGTGAAGGAGGCGTTGGTGTGGCCCAGGATACCGGACAGGGTTTTGGCGTCCACACCGCTGGTGAGGGCGTGGGTTGCGAAGGTATGACGCAGATCGTGGAAGCGGATGCTGGGCAATCCCGCCCGCTGGAGGAGCGTTTTCATGTGGCGATAGGCCGCATTGGGATCGACTGGATCTTCCGGCTTCACCGGGTCCGGGAATATCCATTGACTGATGGCATCCGCTTTGCGCCGCCGTAGGATTTCGGTCACGCTGTGCGGCAGAATGATGGTACGCATGCCCTGATTGGTCTTCGTCTCACCGACGGTGTATTCGCCCTTCCGCTGGCTGTGGAGGGTTCGGCATACCTTCAGCGTACCGGTATTCCCATCGAAGTCGCTCCACTGCAGACCGCAGATCTCACCGCGGCGCAGGCCGGTCATCAGCTCCGTCTGGAAGAAGTCCCGCCACACCTCGTCCTGCTCCACCACCGCGCGAAAGGCATCCAGCTCCTCGCCGGTCAGGATGCGCTTGGGCTTGTAGTTGGGCTTGGGCGCCGTTGTCCCCTCGGTGGAGTTCCTGGGAATGACATGCGCCTGCACCGCGTCCTTCAGCGCGGCGTGGAGGGTGGAGTGGATGTGGCGCACCATGGAGTCGGAGAGCTGATGATCCATCTCGGGGTGCTCGTGGATGCGCCCCTCCGTTTTTAGGCGGCGGTACATCCGCTGGATGTCCTGCTGGGAGATGAGGGAGATCTGCTTGTCGCCCAGCTGCGGCTTGATGTAGTATTCGATGTAGCGGCGGTAGCCCTCGAGGGTACCGGGGCGCACCGTACCCGCCTTGTACTCCGTGAGCCAGCGATCCAGCCACTGGCCCAGCGTCATGCGGCTGTCCTCGGTCAGCTCCACATCGCGGTAGCACTCGATGTTCTGGTGCAGCTTGTCCAGCAGGGCCTTTTGCGTCTTGGCATACACATGGCGGAACAGCGGCTCGCCGTTTTCCCGGTGGCCGATGACGATGCGGCCCTCCCAGCGTCCGTCCTCTCGCCTGCGCACCATGCCGTCACCGGCCGGTCTTCGTTTTGCCATGTATTTCACTTCCTTTGGATTCGTTTTCTTTTTGTAACACAAACAACTACCACACTTTTGCGGAAATAGCTATTGCTTTTCTCAATTCTTTTTCTGCGTTTTGAAGTGCA
>OLVR01002459.1_pt1 | contig 13978 bp, 13 predicted proteins | sample 1673261 | NCBI WGS metagenome assembly OLVR01 (sample SAMEA3178938, study PRJEB25190) | human gut metagenome | biome: human gut; feature: human-associated habitat; material: faeces | place: Austria | collected 2013 | reverse complement strand
AGAAGGAACAGATGACAGCGGAAGGATATACAGAATTTGTAGAATTCTTTAATAAATAAGTGCTTCAAAAAGGAGAAAAATCATGGCTGAAAGTATGAAAGGTCTGCACAGGACATGCCGATGTGCAGAAGTAACAAAGGATATGGTCGGCAGCAAAGTAACCCTGATGGGATGGGTGCAGAAGGCACGTAACAAAGGAGGTCTTGTCTTTGTTGATCTTCGTGACCGTTCCGGTATCATGCAGGTGATCTTTGAAAATGGCAGCATTGACCAGGAAGGTTTTGAAAAAGCAGGCAAACTGAGAAGTGAGTTTGTAATCGCAGTTACCGGTACAGTTGAGAATCGCGGTGGTGCTGTAAATGAAAATCTTGCTACAGGTGCACTGGAACTCCGTGCAGAATCTTTAAGAATTCTCGCAGAGTCTGAGGTTCCGCCTTTCCCGATCGAAGAGAACAGCAAGACAAAAGATGAAATTCGTCTGAAATACCGTTACCTTGATCTGAGAAGACCGGACCTTCAGAGAAATTTGATGATGAAGAGCAAAGTAATGATGCTTACCCGTAAATTCTTTACAGATGAAGGATTTCTGGAAGTTGAGACACCAATGCTTGGTAAGAGTACACCGGAAGGTGCGAGAGATTATCTTGTTCCGTCCAGAATTCACCCAGGTTCTTTCTACGGCCTTCCACAGTCTCCGCAGCTGTACAAACAGCTTCTGATGTGCTCCGGATATGACCGTTACATTCAGATCGCACGTTGTTTCCGTGATGAGGACCTTCGTGCAGACCGTCAGCCGGAATTTACACAGATCGATATGGAGCTTTCCTTTGTAGACGTAGACGATGTTATCGATGTAAATGAGCGATTCCTTGCTTATCTGTTTAAAGAAGTTCTGGATGTGGATGTCAAGCTTCCAATTCAGAGAATTACATGGCAGGAAGCTATGGACCGTTTCGGTTCTGACAAACCGGATATGCGTTTTGGTATGGAACTGCATGATGTAAGTGAAGTAGTGAAAGATTGCGGATTCGTAGTATTCAAGAATGCACTGGAGGCTGGTGGAAGTGTCCGTGGTATCAATGCAGAAGGCCAGGGAAGCATGCCTCGTAAGAAGATTGACAAGCTTGTTGATTTCGCCAAGACTTATGGTGCAAAAGGTCTTGCTTACATCGCTATTGCAGAAGATGGTACACGCAAATCTTCCTTTGCAAAATTCATGACAGAGGAAGAGATGGATGCTCTGGTTCGGGCGATGGAAGGTAAACCGGGAGATCTGCTTCTCTTTGCAGCAGACAAGAACAAAGTTGTATATGATGTTCTTGGTGCTCTTCGTGTAGAACTTGCAAAACAGATGGATCTTCTTGACAAAAACGAATATCGCTTCGTATGGGTAACAGAGTTCCCGCTTCTTGAGTGGAGTGAAGAAGAAAACCGCTATACAGCAATGCATCATCCATTTACGATGTTGATGGAAGAGGATATCCCACTGATCGAGAGTGGAGATCTTGGAAAAATCCGTGCAAAAGCTTATGATATCGTATTGAATGGTAATGAGATCGGTGGAGGTAGTGTTCGAATCCATCAGAATGATATTCAGGAAAAAATGTTTGAGATGCTTGGATTTACGAAAGATGCAGCTTACAAACAGTTTGGTTTCCTTCTGAATGCATTCAAATATGGAGTTCCGCCTCACGCTGGACTGGCATATGGACTTGACCGTCTGGTTATGCTGATGGCAAAAGTTGACAGTATTCGTGATGTCATTGCATTCCCGAAAGTAAAAGATGCCTCCTGTCTGATGACAGAATCACCGAGTGTGGTAAGCGAACAGCAGCTTGAGGAACTTGGGCTTGAAACAGCTAAAGAAGAAACAACAGAAGAATAAGAGCAGCAAATAGGCTGCAGATATAAAAGAAAACGGCTGTCCCGGATGTGGGACGGCCGCTTTGAAGTATAAAAATTAGTTTTGTTCAGAGGAATCAGCGGTATCGTTTGCTTCTTCGGATACCGGAGTACTGCTGAGCGTTCCGAAAATGGCATTTCCGATTGCAGCATTGCTGTCCTGGAGTTTCCAGGAAACACCATCATTGGTAAGATGGAAAACAGCAGCAGTCTGTACAGTCGCTGTATTTGATTTGATTTTTGACAGAAGCAGCTGCATGGATTTTTCATAACGTTTGACAGAACCATCAATTACAGCATCGGCAGAACTCAGATAAGTATCCAGTTCATTCTGATAGGCAGTAAGGATCGCATTGCTGTCAAAGGTAGTGATCTTAGTCTGAATGACAGCATTGTAGCTTTCTTCGTCACAGCTGGAAATATTGAAATCAAAAGTAGAGTGAAAAAGCTCCACCAGTGCGGCAGCAATAGAATTCTTGTCTGTATCGGAAGTATTGAACAGGCTTTCGATTCCAAGATAATTGCCCATTTGTTCTGTATTCATTGTTTTAAGGGTATTCAGATAGACGGTCAGGGTTTCCTCAGGTGAGAGGAGGTTGTTATCAGACAGATAAGTCATCAGACCGCCGACAAGATTGTTCTCCAGGGAGTGTGAACGTATGATCTCCCATTCGTCTTTGTCATCATTACTTCCCTTATTACAAAGTTCCACAGTACATTCTCGTTCTACGGTAGCATAATTGTTATTGCTGAGGAGTTGATCCAGCAGGAGATAACGTTCTTCCATGGAATCTGTGTTTTTTTCTGTAGCCTGTTCTTCGCTGTCAGCCGCTTTGAGAATTGCATTTTTCAGAGAAGCTTCGCCGTAATCTTTGGCAAGAGAGGCTGCATCTATTGTGGATAAGCGCAGGGAAGCTGTGGCTTCTTTTTTATCGTTGTCGACGTTTACACTCAGAATTTCGTAATCAAAATTCTGGAAGAAGAGAGAAAAGACTTCTTTTACTTCATTTGAGAGTTTGATCTCTTTGGTAGCGTCGGGAAAAAGTTCTTTGTAGGATACATATTTCTGGGTCGTATCAGAGTCCAGATTTTTCAATAGATCCAGTTCATTTGTGATAACTGCCTGTACATCTGTCTTATCCACGTGGGAACAGCCGGTCAAACATATGACAGCCAGGATAATCAGCAGAAATGGCATCAGACCTTTTGCGATCTTCATAGGTATCTTTCCTTTCAAAAATAATCCTTTATATTTTATCAGATAAGCATGGAAAAGTCAAAAAATGGTAATTTTATGCTGTTTTGGAAGACATTTATGAAAATATTGTGAAAACCGGGATGATTTTGTACAGCTCTTTCATTTTCAGGTGTAATCTGATATGATATATAAGTTAAAAAGTGATTTTTACAAAGTAAACACATGAATAGTGTATCATTAAGTCAGTAATGTCTGGACTGATAGGAGGAAACACAGATTTATGAAAAAACGTATTTTAATCCTTCTCGGGATATTGATAATTGGTGGCGGCGCTGCTGCAGGAGTATGTTGGAAAATGGGCGTATTTGGGCAGCAGGAGACAAGTGGAGATTCTGTATATGTAACCAAAATAAGCGACCTTACCGGACAGACATCAGGAGTTTCCAACCGCTATGCAGGAGTAGTTGAGCCTCAGGAGACTGTTTCTGTAGAACTGGAGAGTGGACGGACAGTAAAAGAAGTCCAGGTTAAGACCGGTGATCAGGTCAAGAAAGGGCAGCTTTTGTTTGAATATGATCTGAGCAGCATTCAGGAGAGTCTGGAAGAAGCACAGCTTGACCTTGACCGCCTGAAAAATGAGGCAAGCAGTCTGAACGAGCGGATTGCCACGCTTGAAAAAGAAAAGAAAAAAGCAAGTCAGGATAATCAGCTTTCTTATACGATTGAGATTGAGACAAACAAAATGAATCTCAAGAAAAATGAATACAGTCAGAAAAGCAAGCAGGCTGAGATTGACAAACTCCAAAGTGCGACCGGCAATACAGAAGTCCGGAGTTCAATTGATGGTGTTATCCAGAAAATCGATACATCGAAGCTGACAACAGAGGATAACAGCAGCGTGGATGATACAGATTCAGGAGATTCTTCTCAGTCTGATGATAGCAGCAGCGGGGGCAGCAATGCATTTATTACAATTCTGAGTACAGGTGCTTACCGTATAAAAGGTACAGTCAATGAATTAAATGTAAACAGCATTGTTGAGGGCGAACCGGTAATCATTCGATCTCGTGTGGATGACAGTCAGACCTGGAAGGGAACCATGGGAACGATTGATAAGGACAGTGCATCTTCCGGCAATAATAACAATTCTTTTTACGGAATGACGGACAGCAGTGATTCTCAGACGAGTACCAGTACTTATCCGTTTTATGTAAATCTCGATTCGTCAGACGGGCTGATGCTTGGCCAGCATGTTTATATTGAGATGGATGAAGGACAGGAAAGTCAAAAGACAGGAATCTGGTTAAGTGAGGTTTATATTGTTGATGCAGATACAGACAGTCCGTATGTGTGGGCAGCAGATAAGAAGGGCAAACTGGAGAAACGTAGTGTGATTCTGGGACAGCATGATGAAGAACTTGGAGAATATGAGATTGCAGATGGTCTTTCCAAGGATGACTGTATAGCATATCCGTCTGATATACTTGAGGAGGGAATGTCTACGACGACTAATATAGAAGATGCAATGGATACAGGCAACATAGATATGCAGCCGCTGGATGATAGCAGCTTCAGTGAAGATCCTCTTCCGGATACGGCTGATACAGAGGGTGTCAGTGAATATGAAATGAGCGATGACGGAACCGTTGTTGATGATCCGGAAGCAGTTGATGACAGCATTGTGGATGACAGTTCATCGGATGAATCAATGGATATGACAGACGGAAGTTCCGATTCAGGTGAGATACTGGATGATAATCTTATGCCGGTAGAGGAGGATACGGAGGAAGCACAATGATTTTGGAATTAAAGGGGATCTTTAAGAACTATCAGCAGGGAAAGATGAGTGTGCCGGTTCTGAAGGACGTTAATTTTTCCATGGAAGAGGGAGAATATGTGGCAATCATGGGACCATCCGGATCAGGAAAAACAACACTCATGAATATTATAGGATGCCTGGATAAGCCGACAGAAGGGAAATTTTTTCTGGATGGACAGGACATTCTCAACTGTTCAGAAAATGATATGTCAGATATCCGACTTAATAAGATCGGATTTGTATTTCAGAGTTTCCACCTTCTTCCAAGACAGTCTGCGCTTGCTAACGTAGAACTTCCATTGAATTATGCCAAAGTCCCGAAGAAAGAAAGACGGGAGCGGGCAATGAAGGCACTGGAAAGAGTAGGACTTGCTGATCGTGTAGACTTTCAGCCGAACCAGCTTTCCGGTGGACAGATGCAGCGAGTTGCGATTGCCAGGGCAATCGTAAATAACCCCAAACTCCTTCTGGCAGATGAACCAACAGGAGCACTTGACAGTAAATCAGGTGCTCAGGTCATGGAGCTTTTCCAGAAGCTGAATGATGAGGGGGTTACAGTCCTTATGATCACTCATGATCCGGACATTGCTGCACATGCAAAGCGGGTTGTGATGATTCGCGATGGAGAGCTGAAGGAAAAAGAGGTGAAGTAGTTCATGAAGAAAAAAATCATCATAGGTATCCTGATCGCAGCTCTGGTCGCAGGAGGATCTGCCGGCGGAGCAGTCTATTATAAAAAGTCTCATCAGAAAACGGTGTCTGTTGTAAGCGTTGACAGTCTGGCCGGTCAGTATTACATGGATGATACAAATCTTAATGGAAATATTGTTACCAGTGCGACGCAGAGTGTTAACATAGACAAAGATATGATCATTAAGGAGGTCTATGTATCAAAGGGGGATTCCGTTAAAAAAGGGGATCAGTTGATGTCTTTTGATATGACACTTGTTCAGATGGAACTGAATATAGCCAAGCTGAAACAAAAACAGCAGGAACAGGATCTGAATAAAGCGATTAACAGGCTGAGCAGCCTGAAAAACGGCGGTAAGATAGAAGAAAGTGACGGGGAGACACTGGATACTTCCGGCAGCACATCGGATGATACAGATACAAGCAGTGCGATGGATGACAGTAATGAAACTGCTTCGACGGGTGGAAGTGTGAAGGGCAATTATCTGGCTGCAATTATCCAGCCGGTTCTGGCGGCTGCTGTGGAGAAGACAGATATAGAATCTGCAAATACAGAAGAGACTGCTGTTGAGGATTCCGAAAGTGCAGCTGCACAAACACAGGGAACAGAGAGCGGCTCTGAGAACAGTTCAGATGGAAATGCAGATTCATCAGACAACAGTAGTACAGATGTGAAGGTTGAGTTTGAAGAGCCGGATACGACAGGAAATGATACCACAGTAACGATCAGTCCGGAGCCGACGAATATACCGGATGATAATGCCGATGGAGATTTCACAGACGAAATCGAGATCGTTGACACAGAACCGGATACTGGAACAGATGATCTGACGGATGGAAGTCCGATGTTTTATCAGGTTCTGGATGAAAATACAGAACCCTATACCGGAACAGGTACAGAGGATGATCCATATGTATTCCTCTGCAGTTCTGCAAAAGGCTATGTAGTTGCGAAGGGATCCTTTTTGAATAAAATGGCTGCTTTTCAGGCTGATGGTACGAAGGAACCTGGCAGAGAAGGATACTGGTATCAGCTGGAGTTTCATCAAAATGATACGATAACAAATCTGCTGGACCGTAAAGAATCCTGCACAGGCTATTATCTTGTAGATGGAGGCCTGCTGGAAAAAATGGTAACCGATAACTCTGAAGTTGAGTTTTCGCTGGACGGGGCATCTCATTATGAGAAGCCACCGGCTGATGGAGGCGGAGACGGAGGCGGCGGTGGAGATGATGGTGGTTCGGCATCTATCTCACGTGATGAGGCGATCAAGATTCAGCAGACTAAGATTGACAGCCTGAAACTGGACATCAGAGAAAGTAAACTGAATATTGAGAAACTCGAGAAAAAAGTAAAAAAAGAGGTAATATACAGCAAGCTGGACGGAACGGTTGCAAAAGTAGGCGATCCGGTGACTGGCGCATCTGATGGAAATTCTTTTATGACGATCAAAAGCAAAGAAGGTTACTACGTAAAAGGTACAGTCAGTGAACTGATGCTGGATCAGGTTAAGGAAGGTACGATACTGAACTGTTCAAGTCAGAATGGTGATTTTGAAGCAGAGGTGATCGATGTATCTGAGTATCCGGTTTCAGGTGATAATTATTCCGGCAATGGAAATCCAAATGTATCTTATTATACATATATTGCAACGATTCCGGACAAAACCGTCAAAGTATCGGACGAAGACTGGCTGACGATTTCTCTGACAAATAATACACAGAGCAAAGGAATTGTTCTGGACAGGGCATTTGTACGGTCAGAAAATGGAGCCAGTTATGTATACAAGGATGACAACGGAGTGCTGAAGAAACAGGTGCTTACCGTAGGTGGTAATGTAAATGGCGGCTACAGTGTACTGATAACCGGTGGAATCACCAGAGATGATAAGATTGCTTTTCCGTATGGTGACACGGTAAAAGAAGGTGCAAAGACCAAGGAAGTTTCTTCCAGTGAGATCTATGGATATTAGAAAGGTGGTATTTTATGCTTGAAAATATGAGGATATCCATTCAGGGAATCTGGTCTCATAAAATGCGATCTTTTCTGACTATGCTGGGTATCATTATTGGTATTGCATCGATCATTGCGATCGTGTCTACGATCAAGGGAACAAGTGAACAGATCAAAGAAGACCTGATCGGTGCGGGAAATAATACAGTTTCTGTGAGTCTGAATTATGGTGACAGTGATTATGATCCGGAGTATGGAATGACCGATGGTACGGAACCGCCGCTTCTCTCAGATCAGCAGAAAGAAGATGTTATGAATCTGGATCATGTGGAGAATGCGACATTCTTTTACAGCCGTACATATACCAGCAGCGTATATTATGAAAATACCAGTTTTCAGGGTGGAAGTATTTATGGAATTGATATGAATTATCTGGATACCTGTGGATATATGGTAAGATCCGGCCGTGGTTTTATACAGAAGGATTATGATGAGATGCGAAAGGTTGTACTGGTAGACAGCAATGCGGCAGATAATCTCTTTGCAGGAAAAGATCCTGTTGGAAAAACAATAGAGATTGGATCCGAACCGTTTACCGTTATTGGTGTGGTAGAACAGAATGATGATTATCAGCCAAATATCAAAACCATTGATGAGTACAATCAATATTATCAGATGATCATGGGAACAGTCATGATTCCGAATAAATGCTGGCCCATGGCATTTAAGTTTGATGAACCTGAGAATGCCGTGATCCGAGCAGATTCAACGGATAATATGAGTTCCGCCGGAAATGCAGCAGCGGATATTATGAATCAGGGAATCAACACCAATACATCCAAGTACAAATATAAAGCGGATGATGTAATGCAGCAGGTCAAGAACTTGCAGAAACTCAGTGAGAGCACCAATACACAGCTGATCTGGATTGCAAGTATTTCATTGTTGGTCGGAGGTATCGGCGTTATGAATATCATGTTGGTATCCGTCACTGAACGAACCAGTGAAATTGGTCTGAAAAAAGCAATCGGTGCACGAAAGAAAGTGATTCTGTTTCAGTTTTTGACAGAAGCCTCCATGCTGACAAGCATTGGAGGAGTGATCGGAGTTATTGTTGGAATTGCACTTTCCAAAGTGGTATCGGAACTGTCGGGGGCTCCGACAGCTATCAGTATACCGGCGATCATTGGTTCCGTTCTTTTTTCCACATTGATTGGCGTGATCTTTGGATTACTTCCGTCAGTCAAGGCTGCCGATTTAAATCCGATTGATGCACTTAGAAGTGAATGACAGAGGTTGGAGTTTGTTGATCAGAGACAGACTCCAATCTCTTTTTCTGTTATGAGGGGCATTTTTGATATTTTAATTGAGATGGAGAAAAAAATGTGTTAGACTATAATCAATATGCAATGATTCAGATATGAAGTAAAATACATGAGGAGATGCAGTATGAGAAAAATTGCAATTGTAACAGACAGTAACAGTGGTATTACGCAGGATGAAGGAAGAAAACTGGGAATCTCTGTTCTGCCTATGCCTTTTTATATTAACGATGTGATGTATCTGGAAGGAATCACTCTTTCACAGGAAGCTTTTTATGAACGTCTGAAAAATGATGAATCCATATCTACTTCACAGCCGAGTCCGGCTGAAGTATGTGGTTTATGGGATAATCTGCTGGAAGAGTATGATGAGATTGTACATATTCCGATGTCCAGTGGACTGAGTGCGTCCTGTGATACAGCTACCATGCTTGCCAGAGATTACGATGGCAGAGTGCAGGTTGTTAATAACCAGAGAATTTCAGTTACGCAGCGTCAGTCAGTACTTGATGCAATAGCATTAAGAGATGCAGGAAAGAATGCGGCAGAGATTAAAGAAAAACTGGAAGAAGAGAAGATGGAGTCAAGTATCTATATTACTCTGGAAACTCTGAAATATCTGAAAAAAGGTGGAAGAATCACTCCGGCTGCAGCTGCAATCGGAACGGTTCTGAATCTGAAGCCTGTTCTTCAGATCCAGGGAGAGAAGCTTGACGCGTTTGAAAAAGCGCGCGGTGTGAAACAGGCAAAGAAAGCCATGATCAAGGCTATGAAAAAAGATATGGACAAACGCTTCGCAAAAGAGCGTGCAGCCGGCATCATGGGACTTCACATTGCCTATACCGCAAACGACAAAGAAGTAATCGATGGATGGATTGTCGAAGTAAAAGAAGCCTTCCCGGATTTTGAAGTCGATGCGCATCCACTGTCCTTAAGCGTTGCCTGCCACATCGGACCTGGCGCACTGGCAATTGCATGTGAAAAAAAATCTGCAATTTCCTGAAAAATACTATTGACAAACAGCAGACGTGATGATATATTGTAGAAGTATGCCGCACAGAGAGGTAAAAGAGTCGAAAGACCACCGAATCTGGCGAGTAATTGATAGGGAGGTGCCATATGTACGCAATTATTGCAACAGGTGGTAAACAGTACAAGGTAGCTGAAGGCGATGTTATCCGAGTAGAGAAACTTGGCGTTGAAGCTGGAGAAACCGTAACTTTTGATCAGGTACTTGCAGTAAGCAATGACGGACTGAAAGTTGGCGAGGACGTTAAAAATGCATCCGTAACCGCATCTGTAGTTGGAAACGGTAAAGGCAAAAAAGTTATCGTTTACAAGTATAAGAGAAAAACTGGTTATCATAAGAAAAACGGTCACAGACAGCAGTACACTGAAGTGAAGATTGAAAAAATCAACGCTTAAGTCTTATGATTTGTATAACCGTAACAGAGTCTGACGGCGAGTACATCTCCGTGGAGTCAAACGGTCATGCAGGCTATGCAGAGGAAGGGCAGGATATCATCTGTGCCGCTGTCTCCGCATTGATTGTAAACACCGTAAATTCCGTGGAAACATTGACAGAGGATCTGATTATAAGTGAGGCTGGAGATGGATACGTGTATTTTTCATTCCCGAATGGGTATTCTGAAAGTACCGCACTTCTTGTAAAATCACTTTTGCTGGGCCTCGAAAGTATCCGCCGCGATTATGGAGCACAATACTTAGAGATCGCATTCAAGGAGGTGTAATACCATGTTAAATATGAACCTTCAGATTTTCGCTCATAAAAAAGGAGTTGGTTCTACCAAGAACGGTAGAGATTCCGAGTCCAAGAGATTAGGAGCAAAAAGAGCTGACGGACAGGTTGTAAAGGCTGGAAACATTCTTTACAGACAGCGTGGAACCAAGATTCATCCAGGCGTGAACGTAGGAATCGGAAAAGACGATACCTTATTCGCTATGGTTGACGGACGCGTAGCTTTCGAAAGAAAAGGACGTGACAAAAAACAGGTTTCCGTATATCCGGTAGCAACAGAAGAGTAAGACAAAGGTGCGGCTTCAAATCTTAAGAGGTTTGAAGCCGTTTTTGTTAATAATAATTAAAGGTCCAGGAGACCGATTTGGATTTAGATAAAACAAGACAGGAGAATACCATGTTTGCAGACAGAGCAAAAATTCTGATCCGCTCCGGTAAGGGCGGAGACGGACATGTCAGTTTCCGCAGAGAGCTTTTTGTACCGAACGGCGGGCCGGACGGCGGCGATGGCGGCAAAGGCGGAGACGTTATTTTTGAAGTTGATGAAGGACTGAATACACTGGTTGATTACCGCCACAGAAGAAAGTTTTCTGCTACCGACGGCGAGCCGGGCGGAAAACGCAGATGCCATGGCGGAAACGGCGCAGATATTGTCCTGAAAGTACCGGAAGGAACCGTCATTATGGACGCTGCGAGCGGAAAAGTCATCGCAGATATGTCCGGTGAAAACCGCCGTCAGGTTGTATTAAAAGGCGGAAAAGGCGGAAACGGAAATATGCATTACGCAACCGCTACCATGCAGGTTCCGAAATACGCCCAGCCAGGCCAGCCGGCACAGGAGCTGGAAGTAAGAATGGAACTGAAAGTCATCGCGGACGTCGGACTCGTCGGGTTCCCGAACGTTGGAAAATCGACACTTCTTTCCCGTGTGACAAATGCAGAACCGAAAATCGCAAATTATCACTTTACCACGCTTTCCCCGAACCTCGGTGTCGTAGACCTTGAGGGCTGCAACGGATTTGTTATCGCAGATATCCCGGGACTGATCGAGGGTGCATCGGAAGGAGTCGGCCTCGGCCATGAATTCCTGCGCCACATCGAGAGAACCCGCGTGATGATCCATGTAGTAGACGTTGCATCGACCGAGGGAAGAGATCCGGTGGATGATATCAACAAGATCAACAAAGAGCTCGAAGCCTATAACCCGGAGATCGCAAAACGCCCGCAGATCATCGCGGCCAATAAGACCGATGCGATCTATGTAGAAGAGGGCGAAGAGGATCCGGTGGAACGTCTGAAAAAAGAGTTCGAGCCGAAAGGCATCCCGGTTTATCCGATTTCTGCCGTCAGCGGAAAAGGCTTAAAAGAGCTTTTATATGCCGTACAGAAAAAACTCGATGAGCTTCCGAAAGAGCGTATGGTCTTCGAGCAGGAATTCTTCCCGGAGGATATGCTTCTTGCCGAGAACCTGCCGTACACCGTCGAGCAGGACCCGGAGGACGAGCACCGCTTCATCATCGAGGGACCGAAGATCGAGAAAATGCTCGGCTACACTAATCTGGATTCCGAGAAAGGTTTTGCTTTCTTCCAGCGGTTCTTAAAAGATACTGGTATCTTAGACGAACTCGAGCAGGCCGGCATCCAGGAAGGCGATACCGTCAAGATGTATGGATTTGAATTTGATTATTATAAATAGAACGAATAAATAACGAAGGAGGAGACGTATGACCAGCAAGCAGAGAGCATACCTGAAAGGCCTTGCCATGACCATGGAACCGATCCTGCAGGTAGGAAAAAGCAGCATCACGCCGGAGCATACCGCTGCTGTAGCAGAGGCACTTGAGGCGAGAGAACTGATTAAAATCAATGTACTGCAGAACTGCCTCGATGATCCAAGAGAGATCGCAGAAGTTCTGGCAGAACGCACCAATTCCCAGGTCGTACAGGTGATCGGCAAAAAGATCGTGCTGTACAAAGAGGGCAAAAAAGAGAAAAAGAAAATTCAGCTTCCGAAATAATCCGCAGGAAAGAACCGCCGGGACCGGAGCATACCGCTGCAGTTCCGGCGCTTTTTGAGGAAAACGTATGGAAAAGACAAACAGAAAAATTGGCATTATGGGAGGCACATTCGATCCCATTCATATCGGTCATCTGATCCTTGGCGAGGCGGCGTACGAGCAGTTCGGGCTTGATGAAGTCTGGTTCCTTCCGGCCGGAAATCCGCCACATAAGCGGAACCGGGCGGGACGGGCAAAGGATGCACAGCGTGTCGAGATGGTGCGCCGTGCCATCGCATCCAATCCGCATTTTGTGCTCTGCACCAAAGAGATGAAAGATGAGGGCTATACCTACAGTTATCGGACGCTTGAGGCGATGCGGAAGGAACATCCGGGCACGGAGTTTTACTTTATCATTGGAGCGGATTCCCTGTTCTATTTTGATGAGTGGAAAAATCCAGAGCGGATCTGCGCCGCGGCAAAGATCCTTGTGGCGACCAGGGATCGGGCAAAAGAGAAAGAGCTTCTGGCCTGTATGGAACGAAATGCAAAAAAACTTCACGGTACCTTTCTGAAACTCGACACACCGAATCTGGATGTTTCTTCCCACGAACTGCGGGAATGGATCCGGGAAGGAAAATCCGTGAAATACTATCTGCCGGATTCTGTGATTTCCTACATTCAGGAGCAGAAAATCTATCAGGATTAGAGGAAGAGCAGGATGGAACAGTACGATTTATGGAAACTGGACAAAAAACTCCAGAAGGAAGTCGATGAAGACCGCTATCATCACACGCTCGGTGTGATGTTTACCGCAGCATCCATGGCGATGGTATGGGGCGAGGATCTCGAAAAAGCCCGTGTCGCGGGACTGCTTCACGACTGTGCAAAATGCATTCCGAATAAGAAAAAAATCACCATGTGTGAGAAAAATAAGATTGAAATCACTGAGTTTGAGCGGAACAATCCGTTTTTGATCCATGCCAAGCTCGGTGCATTTCTGGCGAAGGACAAGTATAAGGTGGAAGATCCGGAGATCTTAAGTGCCATCACCTGGCATACGACAGGAAAAGAAGATATGACATTGCTGGAGAAGATCATCTATATTGCAGATTATATCGAACCGGCACGAAACAAGGCACCGCACCTTACCCGCCTTCGGAAGCTGGCATTCACCGATATCGACGAATGCATGTATGAAATTTTAAAAGACAGTATGGCGTATCTGTCGGAAAACCCGAAGACGATGGATCCGATGACGGAGCAGGCATATCAGTTCTATGAAGCACTGCACCGGGAACGGACGGCAAAGGAGGAAGCGTAAATGAGCGAAGCAA
>OLVR01002451.1_pt1 | contig 14037 bp, 18 predicted proteins | sample 1673261 | NCBI WGS metagenome assembly OLVR01 (sample SAMEA3178938, study PRJEB25190) | human gut metagenome | biome: human gut; feature: human-associated habitat; material: faeces | place: Austria | collected 2013 | reverse complement strand
TTTTTTCGCCCCGTTCGAGCCGGCTGCGCAGCAGATCGGCGTACAACGGGTAGAAAAAAGTGGTTTGTGTGAACCACCCTTGACGCTCGTTTTTCGGAATGTACGATATAGGCAGCATAGTAATCACCGCCCTGTTTCTCTTTACAGATAGGAAAAAAACACAGTAATCAACTTATACAAATAGAAAGAAGCCCATCAAGAGCTTCTTTCTATTTGTCACACATTCAATACTCTGACTATTCTACCTAGTTTGCATATCCAGAAGAAATGAAAAACGAATCAATCACAGTAACTCCATCATTTTCATAGACCGGAATCTCATGGTCATACGGAACATAATCCGGAATATTATGCGGAAGATCCGATGTTTTAATGTAGCCCTCTACTCCATTTTTTCCAACGGCAGAAATGAGATCTACATTTGCTTTCAGATACTTTACAACCATTGCTTCCCCGTAAGTTTCTCCAGCAGAATTCGTATGAATCTCTTTTTGTTCGCTGGTTAAATTCTTTCCGCCATTAGCTCGAACCAACGTTTTGTAATCTACACTTTCCAGTTCAAGAGTCTCCATATCCCTATTACTACTTGTCGCATAATATGTAGTTCCCTGCGCGGTATAAGTTCCCGCACCACTTGCTTGTCCCGTGCTTGCAGTAACGCCTGTACTCGATGCGGAATTCGATACAGGTCCACCATACGAAGCTAATGCCGGTCCGCGATATAGTTCTGCTTTAGCCTTAACATATCCTGCCGGCAACGCTGAAGTATTAGTACTCAAAATTGTCGCTGTAGAACGAACCAATCCCTTAGAAGCAGTTATCGCTGTTCTTCCATGATATTTAATATTGCTTACACCCGTCACGGTTGCTGTCCATTTAGAATACTGCCAATTATCTGCTGCAGCTGCCGCAACAACGCAAATAGCACTACATAACAGCAACGATACTAAACGTTTAATCATATTCTTCTTAGACCTCATAAAAATGCTCCTTTCTATGCTATTTTACCTAATCTTAAAATTTGTAATTTATTCCGTTAACGAAGTAGCTGCAACCATAGTATCAGTCGAGGAACTTTCTTCGGGTCCATAAATATGGAAAGTATCAATGACCGTGACACCATCAGATGCATATACAGGAATATCTTTACTGCTATCGTCATAAGTCGCGGCTTCATCAAGCGTTTTCGGCCCATTCATTTCACTTGCTCGAATATATCCTTTTTTACCATTGACACCAATAGCGGAATAAAAATCTAAATCTCTAATCTCAGCAGAATCTTCAGTAGTGGCATTACCCATTGTATAGCCATTCTCATTTACGAAAATAGCATCTTTATCTTGTGTTTCCTGATTATTATTCGCCATAGACGAACGAGTTGGCTTTGTCATCGATGGAGTTCTGGTAACTGTCAGTGGTTTATATTCTCCACCTTCGTAAAGTTTCAGAAGGGCTTGTCCGTAATATGTTTCTGTTCCATAAGAAGCATAGCTAATGTTAGAAACCAAATTATTTGCATATTGTGTATTTTGAGTCCAACTAGAGCTGCCTACTACTTCGCCATTCGAAGTCATAATTGTAGACTTAATCATCATATAGCCAGCTGGCACAGTATTTTTGCTTACAGTTGCTACTGTTCCTCCTCCAGCTAATTTATTAGGTGCAGTGCTTGACGTATTTAATGTCGAATATGCCTGATAATCAATTCCCGCCGCCGAGCACTTGAAAACAGTGCTAATGGTAGCCGATGCAGAAATGATGAGCGCACTTGAAAGCATTAACGCAATTATTCCAATTCGCTTTTTTTTCATAAAGACACCTCTATAGTCTATAAACTCAGTATTTTACATAACCACTAACCGAAATACTCTGTGAGGAATTGTTTCTCACTGCAAATACATAATTGCCACGAGTATCGACCTTAATAGTCTTATCAAAGGTTCCATTGCTTACGGTTAAATAATGAAATTTACCATTGCCATCCACCAAGCCGAAGTCAACGCTTGCAGAGAACGGAGAGTATGTAGCTTTAATCGTTACAGTTTCCCCTGCTTCCAACGGGAAACTCTTATCTGCCCGCAAGATAGATTTAGCAGGAACCGTCATATTAAAGGACCCTGAAGCACGTTCAAGACTCAGTTCAATTACACGATCTCGATGCTCAACGTTTTTCGGAGCAATATCAGCTGCATTAGCTGACATACCCACCCCGCTAACGATGAGCACTCCTGCCAAAATAGAGCCGAAAATTTTCTTAACTTTCATTGCTACCACTTCCCTTCACAATCGCTTACCAATCTACCGAAAAATCTCCAGAGAATACGACATCTTCTTCTGTTTCCATTTCGGAAATTGGAACTTCATTTTGCGGCTTATTAGTGTTATGTAAATGCAGCAGCATAACACCCACCACAATCAGCAATATAACTACAACGCAAGCTATTAGGCCCACCCGTAAATGGTTTGACGGTTTTTCTTTTGCTTCATCTTCCGTTTTAGAAACTTTTTGCATATCTTCAGCCGTTTTATCCGATAGCAAATAATCCACGGATACATTATACAGCTCACTCAATGCTCTGAGTTTCTCCCGAGAGGGAACCGCTAACCCGACTTCCCACCTTGATATAGCCTGACGAGATACATTGATCTCCTCAGCCAGCTGAAGCTGAGATAAACCTTTCTCCTTTCTCAAGCGCACTAACTTCTCTGCTGTAGTCATTTATTACACCTCTATATTACCCACATATTCGACTAAAATAAACCAATCTACGATTGCATTTGAGCAATTATAGATTGCATCTCATGCAATTCTCTAAATTTCACCTATTATAATACAATCTCCATTAAAATATGTAAATATCAACCACTCTAAATGTCCAAAACACATACAGCAAAAGCCCTGGCGTTTTGTGCTACACCAGGGCTTATTATCATTGCTTACAGCCGTCTGAACCACTTCTATAATCTACTTCTCACAGCCTTTATCTCCTAAAGAACCTGCTTAACCAGCTCCGTCCTTTCGGCGCTGCCCGATCCTCCGGCACGTCGGCAGATGCACGATCTTCCCCACCGGCAAGCTGCTGCTGCATCGTCCCAGCGTGGAGGGCCTGCGCCGCACGCGCAGTTTCCTGCGCTGCCAGCAATGCAGTGCTGCACTCCGCCAGCCTCGCGTTTAACTCTCTGATCTGCTCGTCTTTCACTGCCAGCTGTGCTTGCAGCGTATCAACAGTAGTCTGTAAAACGCCAACTAAATCGCAAACTTCATGGTTTGCGGTTTGCGATTGGTTGGCGTTTGTGGTTTGCGATTTGGTTTGCGATTGCTCATCGCTAACCGAATTTTCAGTCACTATTTCTTGCTGTCTTTTTTTCTGAAAAGCCATTTTTATTAACTTTTCTTGTTGGTTTTCGATCGCAAACTGGTTTCCGTTTTTTCGCAAACTTGATCGCAAACCAAGGTTTGCGATTTGCTTACTTACAGCAGTCTTTGATACGCCCAATTCGTCCGCAATTTCCTTGATCGTTTTGGCCATCTGGCACACTCTCCTTAAAACAGGTCGCTATGCGAACCAGTTCTAATCAGCTTCAAGATCAGAGCGTCGCGCTCAATCTTATACACCAACAGCCAATCCGGCTGAATGTGACACTCTCTCATGTCTTTGTAATTTTTCGAATTGGTCAGCGCATGATCTCGGTAGGCAGACGGCAAAGGCTTCTCCTCGCACAGCAATTCCACGACAGCACTCAGCTTTTGCGGATCGCAGCCACGCTTCACCGCCAGCTTATAGTCTTTCTTGAACTGCCCCGTAAACTCCGGTTTAAGCATTAAGGGCCTCCATCATATCTGCCACACTGTCGAACGGACCGTGCATATCTTCGTCATTCTCCGCTGCTTTCATCGCTGCATAAGTGATGTCGTTCGGCTCGTCCAGACGAACTTCAAACGGCAATCCATGATAGCGCAGTGCCTGACGGTAAAAAATGCCCGTAGCGGTGCTCAAATCCATGCCCAACGACTGAAACAAATCTGCCGCCTGCTTCTTCAGCTCCGGTTCAATACGAAGCGTCATATTACCCTTAGTTGCCATACAAAAGCACTCCCCTCAAAGCATATTACTGATATTCTACATCCATATTATATGCTTTATTTATTTGCGTTGCAAGCGCAATGCAAATAAAATTTGCTTGTGATTATTACTCTAACAATCTGGCAACATCTCGTTTAGCATACACCACACGAGCGACTGTCACCAACTTCTTTTCCTCGTCCACCCAATAGAGCATTAAAAAGTTCTGCACTAAGATTTTTCGATACTCACGCTTCAACGGGCGGATTGGTTGATACGCCGGAAGCGCATACGGAAATGTAAGTATGCTTTCCGCAGCGTTCACCAGTTCCATAGCCAAACGATCTGCCGCAGCAGGATTTTGCAGCTCTCCACTGATATAGCGCACGATTTCAACCATATCTCGCTGGGCAACAGGCAGGTACTCCAGTTTATACACCCTGCTCCCCTCCAATAGCGGCTTTCATCGCTTTCAATACATCTTTGGAGGAATAACGCTGATCTGTCAGCTCGGCCTCTCGCTCGGCCTCTTGCAGCTTGAAGTAAACCTCGCTTTCAAATTGCAAGTTTTCAAACGCTTCCATGCTCAAAACGACCATATCACCATACCCATTTTTGGTTAAAAACACAGGCTGAGCCGTTTCATGCACTGTTTTGGAAATGTCCGCAAAGTTATTTCGCAAATCCGATACAGGTCTAATCATATTCATACCATCAACCTCCTTACTATTATTTTAGCGTAATTATGCTAAAATATCAACATCATTTATTTTCTGTTTTGGGCGGAAACAAAGCGTTAACGCAATCGGTCGCTAAATAATTCATGTACTCATCGTCCGGCATAACGTTGATCCGGCGAATACCATTCGCCGCACACCCAACCAGCAGCCCGGCATCGACCTCACTTTCCGCAAAAACCATGTGTTTTTCCTGCTCCTGCACCTGCTCTTTTCTGGTCTTTCCATGCAAGAACACTTCATAGGCTTCTTCTTCCGAAAGCCCGCGTTCCTTCGCAATCGCAGTCACCGCAGCCACAATCTCAGCTGCCTTACGCTGGCTCTCATCACCAGACAGCTGAACCATCTTCTCTTTGTTCGTATATTCGCGTAAATTCATTAAACCGGCCTCTTCCCACCAACGATATACTGTCTTTTTACTCAATCCAGTTTCTCTGATACACTCCGCTTTCGTCCCCTCTGAGTGCTCAGAACGCCACTCAGCTACCACAGATAGCTTGTCCGGCCTACCATTACCGTCCGTCCATTTACGCCCCTGTCGGCGCATACGAATATCTCGAATTGCTCTTGCTTCCTCCAGATGATCAGATTGCTTCTGACCATTCCTCCTGTTCTTCTCAATCTGAATACCGGTACGCCACACAATCGTATCAATCGGATATGTAGCATAGCTATCCGTATAAGCCTCCAGAGCGTGCATAACATCGTCCTCAGTGAACTCATCACCTTTTGTATTCATGAATGGAATAAGGCCGTATGCGTCCTCCTCGAGCGTTTCTCGGGGTACTCCACACTTCTGCGCATATGTCGCAAGAGTCATAATACACCAATATCTGTGTCCCTGTTCGGCACCCTCTTTTAACTTCCTAATCCACCAGTCATAAACTGCTTTCTTACAAGTCCATGTATTCCTCGGTCGCTTCTCCACAATACGCCGCTGATACCACTCTGGATACTTCTTCTTCGCATCTTCGAGCCGTAAATCAGACTTATAAACAAAGCTCACAGCACGATGATCCTCTGGCACAAACTTATTCAAATACTCTACTGTGACCTTTTCACCGACCGAAAAGGCACGGCAGCGACCACCATCTTTCGTAATCGTACCAACCACACGAAAACCCTGAAACAAACTCTCATACTGCACCTTATCATGCAGCGAGGACGCGCCCTGTGTCCATGCCTGCCAAGTCAGCCGCCTTTTCAGCTTCTCCAACTCCTCAACAATGTTCTTAAACATCGGAATAGGCTGCTTAAAGACATAATAAATATGGATACCTGAGCCGGAAGATACCAAATACGTAGGCCGCGGCAGACCCCAAACAAACTGCAACATCTCATGACCACGGTTGATCTGCTCCATAAAAAAATCCCAATGCTTCCGCTCCGTCATACCATCAAGATCAATAGCCAACGCATACATAAACCGAGCATTGGAGGACTTCCGACTCTTACCTGCATAACTGATCGGGCTCATAAGACAGAAATCATGTGACCCAACCATATCCGCAATCGTATCAAGATCATCAGTAATCGTCATACGCTTTGCACGCTTGCTGCCTTTCTCAATAGCAATCGCTATACCATTATATTTCCCGTCCTCATACTCACCGCGCTCCTCAAAGGAGCCCTCCGGAAAGATGTCCCGATAAAAGTCCATATAGTGAACTTCCTCAAACAGCGCTTTCAAAGCACCTAAAATATCATACATCCCCATGCACCTCCAGCCCCCTATCAGGGCGTTATATTATCAATATATTTTTTCCACCTATTTCCCGACAAAAAAATCGGTCGCTTTTCGACCGTATTTGCTTGTCCATATTTTACAGTAACGGCACGAGGGTGTCAATCCCTCGTGCCGTGTTTCTCTTTAATTTCTTGGAGCTGCACTCGGATACTCTTTTTTCTCTCTACTACTGCTTTAGGTTGTGCCTTTAATGTCCTATTGCACGCCTGTACCGTTGCACCTAACGCGGTCACAGCATTTATTATCCGCTGCCACCGCTCCCACGTTAACCCTTTTACTCGTCCAAAAAACGATTTCTTCGTTTGAATATCTTGAGTTTCCTCAGTTACTCCCATACATTTCTCCATAAGAGTGTTTACTACGCCTATTAGCAGTTTCTTTTGTTTCTGTAACCTCTCTGTTTCTTTCTTAAAGTTCGAGATCATCTCTCTGGTGTCGGCGCATACTTGCTTCAGCTGCTCGTTTTGCTTCTTTAGCTCTGCGTTCTCTTTCTGTATCTCCTGCACTTCGTCGGCTTCGTTCAGCTGCGCGTTCTTGTCTGCCAGCTTCTGCATTTCCGACTTGAGCAGCGATATTTGCGATGAAAGCTCCGATATTGTCTGCTTCTGCTGTTCGATTGTCTGTCTTTGCTCCTCGATCAGCTGCGAGCTGCTCTCTTGCACGCTGCGCTGTTTGCTGACTTCGTGCATTGCCCTCAAACTCATGTTCCAAGCTCTCCTTTCCAAAGTCCATGTTATAATACTTCTCCAGCTTGTTATTGCGGATTTTGCACTGCTTTTCGCCCTGCTCTTGCCGTTTTAAGTCTGTAAAGGTAATATATTTGTGGCTGTCCTGCCAGTCTACGCCGTATCCTCGCTCATTCATACGCTGCACAAAGTCTGTACGGCTGTTGGCCTTTTCTCGGCAGTCCAATATCGCCAGCGCAATATCTTGCACATAGCTCTTTACCTCGCCCTGCTCGGCCTTTTTGAGCAACTGATAGGTGTCCTTGCTGAACGCTGCCGTTTCCTCTCGCTCCTGTCCGTCAAAGGTCTTTCCCTTTTCGGTGATATGCAGCCCATATTTCGCGCAAAGCTGGTCGGAATAATCTTTCATGGCCTGCAGCTCTGCCTTGCTCTGCTGGATCTTGTGACCGTCTACATAGCTCACGCTATTCACTACAAAGTGCGTGTGGATATGCTCCTTGTCCTCATGGGTAGCAATCAGCACCTCAAAGTCCTGCCACTCCGGCCGTGAGGCTGCTAGCTGGCACGCGATCTGGTGCGCCTGCGCCGGATCTATCTTCTCGCCTGGTGCAAAGCTCTGAACAAAATGCTTGTAGGTTCGCCCTCCGTCCTTATCCCACAATAATTTCGTAACTCTCATTTCATCTTTAACTGTATCAGGAACGCAATTCAAGCCACTCAGCAACTTTTGTTCCGTTTTTTCCTCTTGCATTACATAATCGAGGACTGTGTTTATCCCAGCTTTTGAAGATACTGCCTTAATGACTGCCATACCATTTTCACCTCATCTAATACCGTCGGCAATTCTTTTTTGTAATCAATATAGCCGCGCTCATTAAGTCTTTTGGCGATTTGGTTGAGGTTCGTGCCCTGCCGTTTCAGCTCCGGCACGATCTCTTTGATACCGTCCGTATTTACAATCTTCTGACCCAGCACGCAGGACAAAATGTACTGCTGCTGGTTCATACCGCTTTCAGCGATTTTTTGCTGAAGCAGCTCCCATTCCTCCTCACTAACTCGGAATGAGAGCTGCTTCGGTCTACTCTTATTTGCCACCGCAGTTATTCTCCCTTGAAGTTTTTCATTGCCTGTACATAATCGCGGACAGCTTCTACTTCTTCGGCCATACTCAACTTGCTCGGCTTCCAATCGTCCAGCCAATACTGCAATTCATCTTCAAAATCGAACGTGTCACCTGGCTCCATTTCGTATTCTTCACGCTGCTCCTCAAACTCCTCTGGGTGCGATTTGTATTCTTCGTTCTCCTCATAGAGTTCGATAAAATTTTCGAGGTCTGCGTTCTGCTCCAGCAAATGCCACAGCAGCGTTCTCTTATCATCACGCTCAAAACCGCAGCGGTTGAACCAATCCTCAGCAAGATAGCGTTCGTCCGAACCATTGGTGAAAGTACCATCGACCAGATCACCGATGAAGCTCTCCAACAACTCAGAAACCGTCATGCCGTGGCTGGCTGCTTTTTGCAAAATGCGGTCGCAATCAGCATCGGACAATTTCAAAACGAGTGTCCGCTCCTTGATGGTTTCGATTTCTTTTTTCCGATCTTCGTACAACATGGGAAACCTCTCTTTCTTTCGTTCGCGGCGTTCTCCAATCAGGGGATTGAAGGGGGTGCAGCCCCCTCACAAGCTCTAAAGTGGTAACACTTTAGGTAGCTTGCAATATATCTCACACACCCTCATTATACATATCTGGCATATCGTTGTCAAGTGTGGGAGATGGGCTTGCGGTAGCAAGCCCCAGTGCAGCAGATTATCCTTCTGCCTGCTGCGGCACATGGAGAAAAACGAGCGTCAAGGGCTTGCTTTTTTCGCCCCGTTCGAGCTATCTGCTTTGCAGATAGGCGTGCAACGGGTAGAAAAAAGTGGTTCGCATGAACCACCCTTGACGCTCGTTTTTCGGAATGTACAATTGTGCAGGAGGTCAATCACTGCACTCCCCTCTATCCCCCAAGAACACACCCGCTTTCACCTACGATACAATAAAATTCCCTTATATAGTATTCTCAAATCTTACGCTTTACAATTATGCACAATTTACATTGTAATGCCCGTAATATTTTGGTACAATTTTACTATATCCAGTGGTAACTATAATCAGAAAAGGAGTGTACTTGCTATGCAGAAAAAATTAAAAAAATTTTTATCATTACTACTTGCAACCGTCATGATAACAACATTGACGGCCCCCTCGGCATTAGCCTATGAAAAACTCTCTCACAAAATCAAGTCAACACTCACCTATACACCTTACAGCGGTTTCGGTACAACTTCCGTATCGCATATGGGTGAAGCAGTTTCAAAATGGAACAATGCTGCTGGATCTACGCTAATCACAATATCATCAAATACTCATTCCTCCACGTCTGGTTACCCGACTAAAGATGGTAAAAACTATATTTATCGCATAGATGTCGGACAAGATTATGTTGCTCAATGCTACTATTGGTGGGGAATTCTTGGAAATCTGCAGCAGTCCGATGTTAACATTAACGTATATTACTCTTTTGCAAATAGCGCACAACCTAAGTGTTATGATTTGTACAGTGTCTTTCTTCACGAAACCGGACACGCTATGGGATTAAAAGATTTATATTCTGATTCTGATAAACCCGCAGTTATGTACGGGTATAGCTATGTGAATACAACAAAAAGAAATCTGACCACAGACGATAAAAACGGAATTACCGCTATTTACGGATAATTTATGTTTCTGAAAGGAGGTTTTTTATGAATACCATAAAGATTTTCAACAGAAAGAAACTGATACTCTTTCTCACCGTCATTACTGTGACTATCGCCACCATTGCAATCGGTTTCATCAAATTTGCCCCGAAGACTGTATATATTTCAGGCACTCTTGTAGAAAGAAACTTTGAGGACTTATATGAGCAGTCAGCGCTTATTGCTTTAGGTACTGTCACAGAGAAATCGGAAGCCTTTCAAATTCAAAATGTATCTGGTTCTATTGCTAACTTCACCGATTATTCATTCAAGATCAATAGCACACTTCGCGGAAACGCAGATAATGATACTGTAACCGTGCGTGTACAAGGTGGCACAGTAGGAAATTACACAGAAATATATGAATTTAGCCCTGACTTAGAGAAAAACAAAGAATATCTCTTATTTTTATATAAGCCTGGGCGCGGAGGTGCTTACAACACCGAGGGAGATTATTACTATGTTCTTGGATTAACCCAAGGAAGTTTCTCTGAAGATCAGACTGGTAACTTTATATCTCAAAGTGGTGAAAAACTAACACACGATAACCTCATAGCCACACTTGATTCCGAAGAATCCAAACCCGTAGACGAAAATTATTTTCGTAACGAATACATTGAAAATCAAAAAAGAAATCTACAAAATGGGTTCATTACTCAACAAGAATTTGATGATATGATGGCCAATATTGACACTTACGCTACTATCGTTAAATAATAATTTTTATGCTGTAATGATAATAGATAAAAATGATGAGAGTGCTCAATAAGCACTCTCATCATTTTTGCTTATCTCCGAAAGAACCTACTGAACCACCGTCGATTGTTCGGCGCTGACTGCTCATCCGGCACGCCGGCTGCATGATCTTCCCCATCGGAAAGCTGCTGCTGAATTGTCCCAGCGTGGAGGGCCTGTGCAGCACGCGCAGTTTCCTGCGCTGCCAACAATGCAGTACTGCACTCAGCCAACCTCGCGTTTAACTCTCTGATCTGCTCGTCTTTCACTGCCAACTGCTTATCCTTTACAGATAGCTGCGTGTCCTTACGATCTAATTCTTTCTGTAACATCGAAATTAGCACTGTTTCAGAGGTTTCGCAAGTTTCGCAACTTGCTTTCGCAGGTTTCGCAACTTCGTTTCGCGCTACCCCCAAATAGTGTAGATATAGCTTGCGTTTTTGGCTTTCGCTAATTGCGAAACTTCCTTTCGCATCTTTCGCAACATGGTTTCGCCGACACCACCCGCGAATTGCCTGTTCAGACACCTTACATTCTGCCGCAATTTCCTTGATCGTCTTTGCCATCCGGCACACCACTCCTCTTAGAACAAGTCGCTGTGCGTCCCCGTTCTGGTGAGATAAAGGAACAACTCGCCGTCTGCCACCTCATAGATCAGCAACCAGTCTGGCGTGATATGACATTCCCTGCAACCAGAATAATCGCCAGCCAAACGGTGATCCTTGTTCCTCTCTGGCAGGGTTTCACCTTCCGCGAGTTTTTTGATGATGTCCGTCAGCAAAGACAAATCATATCCTCTCCGCTGCACTCGTTTCAGATCTTTCTGAAATTTCGTGGTCGGGCGTACACTGTACTTCATGCCAGCAACTCCTTCATCATGGCATCAACATCAGTGTAAGTTTTGCCGATTGCAGGATCTTTCTTCATTCTCTGGACTTCATCAATAGCCTCTCTCGTCTCGGCGTTCGGCTCATCCAGACGAATCTCAAACGGCAGACCATGATAACGCAATGCCTGACGATAGAAAATACCCGTAGCGGTGCTCAAGTCCAATCCAAGCGACTGAAATAACGCCGCTGCTTCTTTCTTCAGCTCCGGCTCAATGCGCAACGTCATATTTCCCTTAGTTGCCATGTGAAAACACTCCTCTCAAAAATGTATCGCCTATATTTTCTACTTACAGTATACGCTATTATTATTTGCATTGCAAGTGCTTTGCGATATTTATTTCATCTGATTGCCGTTCTTCGGTGGGAACAAAGCGTCAACGCAATCTGTCGCTAAATAGTTCATGTACTCATCGTCCGGCATAACGCTGATCTCTCGGATACCGTTCGCAGCACACCCAGCTAGCAAACCTGCATCGACCTCGCTCTCTGCAAAAACCATCTGTTTTGCCTGCTCCTGCAACCGCTCATCTCTCGGTCTGTATTTCAAATACCGATTATACGCCTCTTCCTCCGATATTCCTTCACTATATGCAATCTTTTCAGCTAAATCCATCAGTTCCTGCGCCTTTTTACGCCGCTCGGACTCTGATAAGCTCAGCATTGCCCCTGTCCTCGTAAACTTTCTCAATTCTGCTGCCTGCTGTGCCAATGTCATATCCATACGCTTATTCTCCCCTCTTGTTTTCACACCTAACCGGTTGTACTCCTCCACAATTCTTTTGGTCACATATCTAATAATTTCATCACCTTCCCCATACAAAGGAAATATTTCGCTATGATCCAGCCACCATTTACGAATTGTTGGATACGATAGCCCCGTTTGATCTTTACACTGCTTTTTAGTGCCATTTGGGTTCTGGCATTGCCATTCTTCTACAATATCCTGTTTGCTGGGTCTACCATTGCCTTCACGCCAATTTTTATTACCGTTAATCTCATCGCGTATAAAATTCATCAGTTTAACATGATCGGCTTGTTTTCTACCATTCCGCTTATTCTTCTCAATAGGAATACCTGTCCGCACGACAATCGTATCAATCGGATATGTAATATAGCTGTCCGTATAAGCCTCCAGAGCGTGCAGAACATCGTCTTCGGTAAAGGCATCACCTTTTGTATTCATAAAAGGAATAAGCCCGTATGCGTCATTCTCGAGCGTTTCTCGCGGTACACCACACTTACGGGCATATGTCGCAAGCGTCATAATACACCAATACCGATGTCCCTGGTCAGCACCCCCATAGATTTTTCCAATCCACCAATCGTACAACGCCTTCTTGCATGTCCATGTATTCTTTGGACGCTTTTCTACAACACGTCGCTGATACCACTCCGGATACTTCTTCTTCGCGTCTTCCAACCGCAAATCCGACTTATAAACGAAATTTGTTGCTCGATACTCTTCCGGAACAAACTGGTTCAGATACTCAACCGTCACCTTCCTCCCTACTGAGAACGCGCGGCAGCGACCACCGTCTTTCGTAATCGTACCAACCACGCGGAAACCCTGAAACAGGCTCTCATACTGCACCTTGTCATGCAATGATGACGCGCCCTGCGTCCAAGCCTGCCAAGTAATACGCTTTTTCAACTTCTCTAACTGTTCCACAATGTTTTTAAACATCGGGATCGGCTGTTCAAAGACATAGTACAGGTGAAGTCCTGTCCCCGATGAAATGAGATAGGTCGGACGTGGCAATCCCCAACCTCCTACCAGCACACCAGGCTCCCGAGCAATCTGATCCATAAGCTGCTGCCACTGTATCAAGCTCTCTAACCCATCCAAATCTATGGTCATTGCGTACATAAACCGAGCATTCGAGGATTTTCGACTCTTTCCGACATAGCTTATAGGGCTCATTAAACAAAAATCATCGGACGCTGCCATATCAGTAATCGCGTCAAGATCATCGGTAACTGTCAGGCGTTTTGCTCGCTTGCTACCTTTCGAAATGGTAACGGCAATACCATTGTACTTCCCGTCCTCATAGACACCGCGCTCCTCGAACGAGCCTTCCGGGAAGATATCCCGATAAAAATCTAAGTAATGCACCTCGTCAAACTGCGACTCCAACGCCGCTACAATATCAAACATACCATTCTCCTCCAGACCCCTCGCCCCCTATTGGGGGCGTTATATTATCAATGAATTTTTTTTCACCATTTCCCGACAAAAAAATCGGTCAGGTCTCGACCACATTTTCTGCCCGTATCCGGCAGCTCTGTACATATCCCCTCGCCCCCTATTGGGGGCGTTATATTATCAATACATTTTTTGAACCTTTTCCCGACAAAAAAATCGGTCGCTTTTCGACCGTATTTGCTTGTCCATATTTTA
>OLVR01002450.1_pt1 | contig 14039 bp, 13 predicted proteins | sample 1673261 | NCBI WGS metagenome assembly OLVR01 (sample SAMEA3178938, study PRJEB25190) | human gut metagenome | biome: human gut; feature: human-associated habitat; material: faeces | place: Austria | collected 2013 | reverse complement strand
AAGACGGCCAACGGATGCCGGCGCTTCCGCCGGCGCTACAAGTGCATGGCCCGGCAAAATGGCAAGACCTTTGAAAACGGCATCATGGGCACCTACCTGGCCGGATTTGGCGGCTACCAGCACGGCAAGCTGTTCACGGTGGCCACCAAAAAGCGCCAAGCCAGGCTGGCCTGGGAGGAGATGGCCAAATTCGTCCAGATTGACCCCGACCTGGGCGAACTGTTCTCGGTCAAGGACTACAAGTCATTGATCGAGGCCCGGGAGACACATTGTACCATCGAGGCGCTGAGCCGGGAGGCCGGGCTGGATGACGGTTTCCGCAGCATCTTTTCCAGCATCGATGAGCTCCACCAACACCGAGACAACAAGATATATAAGGCAATCTATAACGGCACCAGATCCTTGCCGGAGACATTGGTCAGCATGATTACCACACGAGGCGACCAGCTCAACAGCTTTTGCAAGGAGATGGATGACTACGCCATCAAAGTCCTGCGCGGTTTGACTACTGCGGAGGACTTTTTTGTGGACATTTACTGCCTTGACCCGGGGGACGACCTGTGGGATGAGCGCAACTGGATCAAGGCAAATCCATTTCTGTGCCTGGATGAGGAGCGGATGGAGACGCTGCGCCAGGACGCCCAGACCGCCAAGGATATGGGCGGCTCTGACCTCCGGGATTTTTTGACCAAATGCCTCAACATGTGGGTAAAAAGCACCGATGACCAGTTTATTGACCCGGATGCCTGGATGGCCTGCGGCTCTGACCGGACGCTGTTGGACATCGCCAGCGCTGGTTATACAGACTGCTGGGTCGGCCTGGATTTGTCCAGCGGGGGAGATCTGACCACTCTGGCGCTGGAGTTCCCCCTGGGGGCTGGGCGCTATTACGTCTACAGTCACTCCTTTATGCCCCGGGGCCGGCTGGAGGAACATATCGAGACAGACCTGGCGCCATATGACCTGTGGGCGGCGGATGACCGGATCACCGTGACCGGCGGGAGCGCCGACTACATGAACGACTACGCCTTTATTGTCCGCCATTTGGCCGAACTGAAAGAGCGGCTGAACCTGAATTTTTTGGGCATCGGCATTGACCCGCACAATGCTGCCGGCGTCATGCAGGAGTTGGAGGGCTTTGGCTGCCAAGTGGTCACCATCACCCAGTCCGCCCGCAGCCTGAACGATGCCACCGTTGCGGTGCAGCTGCTGGTCAAGAGTGGGAAACTGGAGCACGAGGCGGCGGATGAGCTGCTGACTTGGTCCATGACCAATGCGGCCGTTGTGCGCAACAGCTTCGACGAGATCAAGGTGGACAAAAAGCCCGGGGCGAGATTTAAGCGCATCGACCCGGTGGACGCCCTGATTGACGCCCATGCGCTGATGTTGCTCAGTGACGGCGGGGATCTCGGGCCCATCGACTTTGCCAGCGGGCTGGACAGCTACCTGGAGATGATGGGCTGGAGCAACAGAGAGGAGGCGGAGACGCCATGAGACTGATAGACCGATTTAAGGCGGCGGGGGCCGCTTTCCGGGGCAAGGGCATGGCCGCAGATGAGCAGATGAGCATAGACCAACTGCTGCAATATCTCGGTGTCCACCAGATGAGAGGCAGTGCGCTGAGCGAGGCGACCTATTTCGCCTGCCTCAAAGTGCTGAGCGAGGCCATCGGTAAGCTGCCGCTGAAAATTCAGCAGGCGACACCAGACAAGGGGATCCGGGTGGCCAGGGAGCACCAGTTTTACCGGATGCTCAATGAGAGGCCAAACCGGTATATGCCGGCGAGCACATTTTGGGCAACCATGGAGATCTGCCGCAACCATTATGGCAACGCCTACGCTTGGATTGACACCAGAGATCCGCGAGAGCCGCAGCTGTGGCCCATGGACCCGGAGAGCGTCCAGGTGTACTACGACAACGCCCGGCTGCTCCGGGATGTGCCGGACGTCTACTACTGCTACAGCACGCCGACCGGACAGATCGTCCTGAGCTCCGAAGAGGTACTGCACTTTAAGAGCCATTACACAGTGGACGGCCTCGTTGGCATCAGCGTACGGGAGCAGCTGGCCAGCACCATCCTGGGCAATGTCAAGGCCCAGAAGCTGGTCAACAAAATGTATGACAGCGGCATGACCGCCAAGGCCGTCTTGCAGTACACGGGCAACCTCAGCGACAAAAACGTGCAGACGCTTGTCAATCTTGTCACGGAGTATGCAACGGGCAAAAATAGCGACAGCTATGCGGGGAATATTATCCCGGTCCCGATGGGCTATAGTTTGACCCCGCTCAATATCAAATTGGCGGACAGTCAGTTCCTGGAGGTCAAGCAGTACAGCGCCCTCCAGATTGCCAGTGCATTCGGCGTAAAACCGTACCAGGTGGGCGACTATACCAAGTCCAGTTATGCCAGTGCGGAGGCCCAGCAGCTGTCTTTCCTAGTAGACACCCTGCTCTACAACGTCAAGCAGTACGAGGAGGAGATTGGCTATAAGCTGCTCACTCAGAGAGAGGAAGCGGCGGGATACCACGTCAAATTTAACGTGGGTGTCCTTCTCAGGGCCGACCAGCAGACGCAGATCAGCACCCTAAGCACTGCGGTCAGCAGTTTCCTGATGACGCCGAACGAGGCGCGGGAGCGGTTGGACCTGCCGGCCAAAGAGGGCGGCGACCAGCTGCTGGGCAATGGGTCGAGCATCCCGGTGCAGTACACCGGCGCTCAATATACCGATATCACCACAAGAGAGGAGGGAAAAGCATGGCTGAGGCAAACGATCTCAGACGCAGTGACCGCCGCACTGGCCCAGGGGTGATCTACAAATCCGCTGAACTGTCCGCCCAAGAGGTGAACGATGAAGAACTAAAAGAAATCAACCGATTTGCCCTGGCGCCGCTGGCAAAAGAAGAGGTCTTTACTTTCAAGGCGGTGCTGTGCGATAACGAGCTGGATCGCCAGTATGAGCAGTTTTCCGTAGCTGCGCTCCAGCAGTTGCAAAAGCTGTTCCTGGGCAAGCCGGTGATCAAGGATCACGTCCATCGTGCGGACAACCAGGTGGCTCGCATCTATCGCACCGAGCTGTCCCAGGACGGCAGCAGGACGACCAACAACGGCGAGACATACACCCAGCTGGTGGCCTACTGCTACATGGTTCGCACCGCCGGCAATGCCGACCTGATCCGTGAGATTGAGGGGGGCATCAAAAAGGAGGGCAGCGTAGGCTGCTCCGTCTCCGGCAGCATCTGCAACATCTGCGGGGCAAACAACACCAGGGCCAACTGCGCTCACTACCCCGGCCGGACTTACAGCAAGGACGGCGAGTGGCGGGTCTGCCATTTCACGCTGACCGGGGCCAAGGATGCCTACGAGTTCAGCCTGGTCGCGGTTCCGGCCCAGCGGGCTGCGGGCGTGTGCAAGAGCTACACTGGCGTGACGGTTTATGCCCCGGAGGAGGACGATCCGGCGGAGATGGATCTGAGAGCCAAGCGGCTGACGCTGCGGGCCAGGCTGGCTGCCCAGATGGCCCACGATACCAACGACACCGAATAACAAGGAGGACAAGATGAACAAACGCATGAGAGAACTGCAGGCGGATATTGCCGCCAAGGTGGCCGAGGCCAAGGGCTACGCCGAGGGCGAGACCAAGGACCTGGACAAGATGGAGGCCGTCCTGGATGAGGTGGACCGCCTCCAGAAGGAGTTTGACCTGGAGGCCCGGCTGGAGAAGGCCGGCAAGGCCGACGTGCCTGATGAGATCCACGGTCAGAAAAAGGTGGACGGCTTTGCGGTCCTGAACAAGATGCTGGCCCGCAAGCCCCTGACCGATGTGGAAAAGACCGCTCTCATCTCTGGCACTGACGCCACCCAGGGCGAGAATTACCTGGTCCCCGACGATGTGCGCACCGCCATCAATGAGCTGCGCAAGAGCTATGTGTCCGCCCGGGATCTGGTCACCGTGATCACCACTAACGCTCTGTCCGGCTCCGTCAACTACGAGGCCGGCACCCCCGCCGGTCTGACCGCTTTTGATGACGGCGATGCCATCACTGAGGAGACCGGGATCAGCTTCGTCAAAAAGGCCTTTACCATCGCCTGGATGGGCAAACTGATTCCCATCTCCCGCATCCTCCTGGGCGCGGAACAGGCGGATCTGATGGGTTACCTGGACCGCTGGTTTGTGCGCAACGGCATTATTTCCGAGAACAAGGACATCTTTGCCGCGCTGAAGGCCGGCTATGCCAGCGGCACGCCCAAGGCCATTGCCGGCTGGAAGGCCCTGAAAAAGTCCATCACTGTGGACCTGGATCCCTCTTGCCTGATCGACGGCGTGATTGTGACCAATCAGTCCGGCTTTGCCTGCCTGGATGAGGAGGAGGACGCCGACGGCCGGCCCGTGCTCCAGCCTAACCCCGCCAACCCCACCGAGAAGCTGTTCCAGGGGCTGCCTATCCGCGTGTTTCCGGACGCCCAGCTGGCTAACCTCTCCGGCACCGCGTACCCGATGATCTACGGCTCCATCCGTGCAGGCTGCACCTTTGTCGAGCACCGCAGCCTGGAGTTCTCCGTCTCCGAGCACTTCGCCTTCAACAAAAATCAGAATGTGCTCCGGGTGATTGAGGGCTATGACGTGCTCAGCACGGATACCGGCGCCTACATCTACGGCTCCTTCAGCGCGACGCCCGCTGCGTCTGGCGTCGGCGGCTGATTCTGATTGACCCGGGCGAGCAAACCGCCCGGGGACAGAGAAAGGAGGCATACCATGCTGCCAACGCTTGCCGATGCGCTGGCCTATATGGGCATCGACTATGCGGACGATATGGCCAAAGCCAATGCGACCAGGGCGTTGAGTGCGGCAAAACAGATCGTCCTCGGCGCTGTTGGCGCGGATGTGGAGACCTATATGGCAGATGATGCGCGTGTCAGTCAGCTGATCCTGATCTATACGGACGACCTGTACAGTGAGCGGGCCGTGAGCACAAAGGTCAGCGGGGCCACCCGCCGCCTGGTGGCAGACATGGAGGCCCAGCTGCGCCTGGAGCTGCGACAGATCAAGGAGGAGATGGCTGAGTATGACCTATGACAAGCCCATCACCATCCAGGTCCAGGATACTGACACAGAGCTGTGGGCGGACAAGCTCAAGCTCCACGCCAGGGTCAACAAGACTGGGGGCGGCACGTCGGTCAACGCCGGCGCGGACCAGTACCAGGTGCGACTCAATTTTGACCTGCGCTATGTGCAGGCGTTGCAGGAGATCGCCTACGGGGTGCAGCCCTACCGGATCATTTACCGCGGGCACAAATTCCGGGTGACCGACTACGACGACTATATGGAGCAGCACCTCACGGTCAGATTGGTGGGGGAGCTCTATGAGTAAACGCAGCACAGTCCAGATCACCGGACTGGCCGAGGCCATCACGGAGGAGCTGACCCAGTACAATCAGGGCATCACAGATCGGGTCAACCGGATCAGTTGGGCGAGCGTAAAACGGCTGGTATCTCTGACCCGGAGCTCCGCACCGGTGGGGCACCGGGGCCAGTACCGCAAAAACATCACCTGCAAAATCCTGCTCAAAAAGCGCACCGGGAACACCTATGTCTGGTACGTCAAGGGCAAGGATGCACGGCTGACCCATCTGTTGGTCCACGGCCACGCTACTGTGGACGGCGGACGGACCAGGGCAGACCCCTTTTTGCAGGACGCGCTGGACGAGGTGATACCTCAGTACGAGGCCGCGGTTGAAAGGACGATAGGCAATGGTGACTGACATCCTGGATGCGGCCGGCATCAAGTACCGGCGCAGCAGATTCCCGTCGCCGCCGGAAGAGACGTATGCCGTATATACGGATAATGTCGAGACCGACGGAGCGGACGGCCTGAATCTGATGGACCATCACAGCGTCACGGTAGAGGTCTATGAGCCCGCACCGGATGACGCGGCAGAGGCGGCAATCGAGGCCGCTATGGACGATTACGGCCTGACCTGGACCAAGCAGGACCGCTATTGGATCCAGGACACCCAGCGCTATCAGGTCGTATACGAGTTTGAGCATATCACCAAAAGGAGGGCTTAATTTTGGCAAAACGCGACACGAAAACCGTCACCCTGGGCAGCGGGAAGATCTATCTCCAGACCTACAGCTCCACGATGCCTGACGTCGATACCATCTGCGCAGAGTCCAACCTGCTGGGCTATATCAAGGGCGGCGCCACTCTGGAGTACACTCAGGAGACATACGAAGAGAAGGATGACCTGGGCATTGTGTCCAAGATCATCACCACCAGCGAGACCGCCGTGCTCCGGTGCGGGCTGCTGACCTGGAACGGCACTACCCTGAAAAAAATCCTGGACCGCTGCGCCTCCACCGAGGCGTCCGGCAAGCGCACCACCAAGATCGGCGGCGCCGGCAATGCCCAGGGCGGGTATTATGCTGTCTGCTTCCACCATGAGGATCCGGTTGACGGCGACCTGTGGATTATGATCAAGGGCCGCAACACCGCTGGCGCGACCCTGACCTTTGCCACCGATTCCGGCACGGTGATCGAGCCTGAGTTCACCGCGCTGCCTTGCGATGACAACGGCACCCTGGTGGAGCTGATCGAGGAGATCGACGCGGCTTAATCAGATGGGCGGGGGAGAGGTTCTCCTCCGCCCTTTGCTGGAGGTAGACATGGAGCAAAGACTTGATTTCCGGGAGATTCGCCGGCCCTGTCTGCGCCTGACCATGCGGGATGACGACAACACGGAGTTTCGCATTCTCCCGGCGTCTCTTGGTATGGTCAAGGATCTGCTGGATGCTGCCGATGATCTTCACAGTGCACTGCGGGGCACCGACCAGGCGCAGATCATGGCCGCCTATCAATCCGCGGCGCAGCTGATCAGCCACAATCGGGACGGCGTGACCGTCACCGGGCGGGAGCTGCGCACCAAGTACGACATGGACCTGGAGGATCTGACGGTGTTTTTCAGCGCCTACTTGGATTTCATCCAGGCGCTCAACGCCGAAAAAAATGGGTAATCCCGTACTATCCATACGCGAGCAAAGAGGATAGTGCGGGACATCACAACTACATCATCTCCACCTGGTGGACCAAATTGGTCAGCGACTACACCGGCCTGACCATGCCCCAGGTGGAGCAGTGCGATTATGACGCCTATTTGGCTCTGCGCCGGGATGCGTATATTTACCGCCTGGAGCAGACTGAGGCTGGGCGGGAGTATCTGGACAACGCCTGGCGGATGGAGCAGACAGAGCCTGACCGCAAGGCGCTGCGCAAAAAGATAAGGAGGGCTTAAATGCCGGGCAATAAGATCAAGGGCATCACCGTTGAGATCGGCGGTGACACCACAAAACTGGGCAAGGCCCTCCAGGACGTGGAGAAAAAGTCCCGCAGCCTGTCCGGCGAGCTGGGCCAGATCAACAAGCTGCTGAAACTGGACCCCGGCAACACCGAGCTGCTGGCCCAGAAGCAGGAGGTGCTCGCCCAGGCCATTGAGGCTACCAGCTCCAAGCTGGAGGCGCTCCGGGCGGCCAGCGAACACGCCGCAAAGACCAGTGCCAACTACGATGCCTGGAAGAAAAAGATGGATCCGCTCCAGGATGCCATCGACGCGACGACCAAAGAGCTGCGGGAGATGCAGGAGGCGGCCGCCAGCGCCAAAGAGAATTTTGGCGTTGACTCCGCCGAGTATCAGGCGGCAGCCGAAACGGTCACTGATCTGCGCCAGCGGCTCAAAACGCTGAGAGACCAGGTCAAGGAGGTCAACGAGGAGTTTGACAACCCGGTCAGCGCAGAGCAGGCCAGAGAGCTGGAGCGAGCCATTGTGGCCACCGAAACAAGGCTCAAGAGCTACGAGCAGGCCGCGCGGGAGACCTCTGACCAGCTGGACAGGCTGGGGCGGGGAGAATCCATCGCGGCCCAGAGCGCCGATGACGTGGCAAGGCAGTCCGGCAAGGCGGCCGGCGAATTGGACGACATGGGCGACGAGGCCAACCAGGCCAGCGATGAAACCGAGCGGCTGGATGACAGTGCCACCAATGCGGCAAAGGCGGGGCTCACGGCTTTGGCCGCGGCAGCGACCGCCGCCCTGACTGGCATTGTGGCCTGTGCGGAGAGCTCCCGGGAGTACAGGGCCGAGATGGGCAAGCTGACCACCGCCTTTGAGAGCAACGGCTTCAGCAGCCAGGCGGCCACTGCCGCCTATGAGGATCTCCAAGGCATCCTGGGAGAGACAGACCAGGCCGTGGAGGCGGCCAACCACCTGGCGCAGCTGACCCAAAACGAGCAGGAGCTGGCCACCTGGACAGGGGACATCCTGCCCGGCGTATTTGCCACCTTCGGCGCCAGCCTGCCCATTGAAAACCTAACCGAGGCCGCAAACGAGACCGCACGGACAGGGACGGTGGTTGGCGGCCTGGCGGACGCCCTCAACTGGGCGGCAGACGAGGGAGAAACCTTCGGGGTTGCCCTGCGGGAAAACACCGAGGCCAACGAGGAGTGGAATACCGCTGTCTCCGAGGCCGCCTCAGCGGAGGACTATTTTAACCTTGCGCTGCAGGAGTGCAGCAGCGAGCAGGAGCGCCAGCAGTTGATCACCCAGACCCTGACCAAACTCTACAAGGGCGCCGCGACCCAGTATAAAAAGACCAATGCTGAGGTCATCCGCTCCAACGAGGCAACCGAAAAGTGGAACAAGGCCACGGCACAGATCGGCGAAACCGTCGAGCCTGTGGTGACCGACCTCAAGGAGCTGGGCGCAGAGTTGCTGGAGGACCTTGTGCCAGGCGTGGAGAATATGGTGGACGGGTCTGACGATCTGATTGACCGGCTGAAAAAGATTGCCACCTGGGGCAAGGGCAACATCCCCACCATCAAAGCGGGCATTGTCGGCATAGCTGGGGCCCTGGTCACCTACAAGGCGGCCACAATCGCGGCCCAGGCAGCCCAAGGCGGCCTGACTGCGGCCATCAATGCGTCGACCATTGCGACCAAGGCCTTGTCGCTTGCCCAGGCCGCAACCCCGTGGGGGCTTGTTGCCGTGGCCGTCGGCGGCGTTTTGACCGCGCTGATCGCCTATGACACGCTGACACAGGATGCCGCCGAATCCACCTCTATCCTCACGGAGGAGGAGCAAAAACAGGTCGAGGCGTCCCGGGAGGCCGCAGAGGAGTTCCGGGAGATGCAGCAGGCCTCCCAGGAGGCGGCGGACAGCACGCTTGCCCAACTGGGCCATGTGTCCACCCTGGCTGATGAGCTCCAGTCTCTTGCAGATGAGAGCGGCCAGGTGCAAGAGGCGGATCAGGCCAGGGCTCAGTACATCCTGGGAGAACTCAACGAAGCCCTGGGCACCGAATACACCATGACCGGCAATCAAATTGATCAGTATGGGCAGCTGACGGACAGCGTCTATGCCGCCATCGACGCCAAAAAGGCAGAGGCTTTACTGGAGGCCTATAACGATGACTGGGTGACTGCACTTCAAAACGAGCAGACAGCCTACGAAGCCATGACGTTGGCAAATAAAGATTATCAGGCTCAGATTACCGCTGTAACCCAACTGCAGCAACAGCTCAGCGCTGTGGAGCAACAGTGTACAGAGGCCCACCAAAATGCACAGGCGGCCTCGGACGAAAGTACCAGAGCCTATTGGGCGCAGCGGGCGGCTGAGCTGGAAAACCGCCGGGCTGATTTGTCCAACCAACTGTCCCAGGAAACCGACATCCTGAATCAGAAAAAGGCTGCTTATGACCAATCGGCCATTGACTACGGGAATTATCAACAGCAAATCAGCAACTATGAATCCGCCGAGATGGCCGCCATGCAGGGCAACTACGCCACGGCAATACAGCTGCTGAACGGGAAGAGTGCATCCTATGCCGCATATGCGGATGATGTGGACGCCGAAACCGCTCAAGTCCTGGGAACTTTGCAAAAAGAAGCAGTTGATGCGGGCTTGGCGGCGGAAGATACAAAGGCAAAATTCGAGGCCGGCGTCGATGGGTATACTTTGGCCATGGTGGATGAAGCAGAAAAAAACTACCAGAAGGCCCTGGATCAATTTGCATCGGCATACTCAGATGCTTATTCTGTGGGACAAGATCTGGGTTCAGGTATGGCGGACGGCTCCGGCAGCATGGCTGAGACCTTAAAGTCCAAAGCAAGGAGCCTTGTATCTGGGTTCATTTCTTCGGCACGCAAAGAGGCGGACTCGCATTCGCCATCGCGAAAAATGATTGCCTTTGGTGAAGATCTGGGCGAGGGTGCAGTCATTGGCATTGAAAACACGACCGGAGATGCTGTCGATGCGGCGCAGTCTCAGGTGCGGGAGGTCCTTGCAGCATATCAAGAGGCAGATCGGCAGGGCCAGCGCACAATGAGCGCTTTGTCCCGCTCCTCCTCGGCAACTCAGACACAGCAGATCAATGCGGGTGATGCCGCCCTACTCGATGGGCTGCAGGAGATCCTAAAGGCCATCAAGGCCGGCCAGGTGATTATGTTGGACGGCAAGACCGTGGTAGGTAAGACTGCGGCGGCAATGGACGCATCGCTGGCACAACGGGCAAATCTGTCGGCAAGGGGGGCAGTCTGATGGATAAACGTAAGTTGATCATCGGGGATTACGACACAGAAACGACTTGGCCCTGGACCCTTACAGAACTGGAACTGTCTGCCCCTGAGCAGCAAACCAACTATGTGACCGTACCGGGCCGTAGCGGATCAGTTGACCTGTCAACGGCGGTATCCGGCCTCCCGGTCTACAATGATCGCACGTTGACGGCGACCCTGGAGACCTCCGAGGGCACCAGAGCCCAGCGAGAGACGGCCATCAATACCATGGTCAATCAGTTGGATGGTTTGCGGTTGCATATCGTGTTGCCGGATGATCCGTCCAGCTACCTTGACGGCCGGATCAGCGTTGCTCGCAACTATAATGATCTGGCTCATGCTTCGGTTACAATCTCGGCGGTATGTTATCCCTACAAGCTCAAATCCGCCGAAACCACAGTCACCGCCTCGCTGACAGAGGCGGACACGGAGATTTCCCTGAGCTGTGACCGGCGGCCGGTGGTGCCCGCCATCACCACCACAGCGGAGACCGTGCTGACCTGGGGGGCGGACAGCTACACCGTCTCCGCCGGCACCCGGCAGCTGCCGGGCATCCGCCTCACCCAGGGCACCCACACCCTCAAGGCCAGGACCACCTCCGGCACCGGGGAAATCACCATCACCTATCAGGAGGGATCGCTCTGATGTATCAGCTGATCTTTGAGGGCTTCACCCTCTACGACCCCCGCGTGGAGGAGCTGACCCTCCGGGATGTATCCGTCCATCTGGCGGTGGACGCAGCGGGCAGCATGTCCTTCACCATCGACCACGACCACCCCTTCGCAGACCAGCTGACCCGCCTGAAAGGCCGTCTGGAGCTGCTGGCCGACGGGCTGCCCATCTTCCGGGGGCGCATCATTTCAGATACCCAGGGCTTTGACCTGGAGCGCACCATCGAGGCAGAGGGCCAGCTGGCCTGCCTCAACGACTCCATCGTGCCGCCCTTTGACTTCCCGGCAGACTACGAGGACGACCCGGAATATGAGGGGGCGGACAATGTGGTGGCCTTCTGGCTGGGCAAACTGCTGGAGGCCCACAATGCCCAGGTGACCCAGGAGCAGCAGATCAAGCTGGGCCAGGTCACCGTCAGCGACCCCAACAATTACATCACCAGGTCAAATACCGACTACGCTACCACCTGGGCCACCATCACCGACAAGCTCAGCGGCTCCGCCCTGGGCGGACACTTCCTGGTGCGCTACGAGAGCGACGGCACCTATCTGGACTATCTGGCGGACTACCCGCTAAGCAATGTGCAGGGCATCACCTTTGCGGAAAACCTGCTGGAGCTCACCGACGAGATCGACGCCACCGAGGTTTTTACCGCGATCCTGCCGGTGGGGGCCGAGGGCCTGACCATCGCCGCCCTGCCCGACGGGGCGCTGACGGAGGATCTGGTCAAGGAGGGCAGCATCATCTACTCCAGGGCCGGGGTGGACAAATATGGCAGGATTGTCTCCGTCCAAACCTGGGATGACGTGACCGAGGCCGCCAACCTGCGCACCAAGGCCATGGAACTGCTGGCCCAGTCCGGGGTGCTGCCCCTGCGCACCATCTCTGTAACAGCGGTGGATCTCCACTGTACCGACAGCGCCATTGCTGCCCTGCGGGTGGGCCGCTACACCCAGATCACCAGCGCCCCCCACGGCCTGAATGTGCGCTATGTGCTCACCACCCTGGAGCCGGACATTCTGGACCCGGGCAATACCCGGATCACCCTGGGTGCCAGTGTCCAGACCATGACTGACCGCAACCAGCACACCATCGCCGGCCTACAAAATCAAATCGGCGCAACCGCCGGGGTGGCCACAGGTGCCATTGCAAAGGTGGATGTGGAGTACTACCTCTCGACTTCCACTGAGGAGCCGGTGGGAGGCACTTGGTCCACCCAGGCCCCTGCTTGGGAACAGGGAAAGTACATGTGGAGCCGCACCAAAACAGTCACCGCTGCTGGTGTGACTACTTACTCCGCCCCGACATGCATTGCAGGAGCCAAAGGCGACACCGGCGCCCAGGGCCCCCAGGGTGAGAAGGGTGACACCGGTGCTCAGGGGCCCCAGGGAGAAAAGGGCAATACCGGCGCCACAGGCCCGGCAGGTGCAGACGGTCAGGACGGCGTGGGCATCAAGTCCATCGTGGAGCAGTATTATCTCTCCACCTCTGACACTGCCCAGACTGGCGGCAGTTGGAGCACAACGCAGCCAGAGTGGCAGCCGGACCACTACATCTGGACCCGGTCCTACATCACCTGGGATGACGGCAGCACCGCAGTTACCACTCCAGTGTTGGCCCAGGCCCTCAACGGTGCCAACAGCACCGCCCAGGATGCCATTGACACCGCCAACGGCGTGGCTACCTCTACCAGCGAGCAGATCACCCAGGTGGTCAAAGACAGCCAGGAGATCATTCTGGCGGCCCTGGCGGAGTATGCCACCACCAGCGACCTGGAGAGCCTCAGGGAGACTGTCAGCAGCCAGTTGTCTGTCATGGCGGATGAGATCGAGCTGAGGTTTACCAATACCTCAGAGCGGATTGAGGAGGTCAACGGGGATTTGCAGGCCCAGTATACCGAGCTCAGCAAGTATTTCCGTTTTACTGACGAAGGCCTGGTCATCGGAGAGGAGGGCAATGAAATCACCCTGAAGGTAGACAATGACCGGATCAGCTTTTTGGACGGCGGCCTGGAGGTGGCCTGGATCACCAACAAGCAGCTGACCATCACGGATGCGTCTTTCCTGAACAGCCTGCGGATTGGAAAATTTGCCTGGATTCCCCGCAGAAGCGGAAACCTAAGTCTTGTATTGGCAGGTGATTAAGTATGGCAGATTATCAGGCTCAATGTTCCAGCAACCAGTACATCACGCTTTTGCTTCGGACCCAGGTGGACAGTCAGGACGTGGCCGGCAACACCACCACCCTCAGCTGGTCGCTCCACGTCAAGAAATCCAGCGCCTCCACCTCCGCCACCTGGGGCAACTGCTCCTACAGCGCAACTATCAACGGCAAAGCCTACAGCGGGGCAGGTCAGGTGCGGGTGGAAGCCGGCGGCGATACCACGATCTTGACCGGCACAACCGTCATTCCGCACAACGCCGACGGCACAAAATCCGTGAATCTGAGTGCCTCCATCTCCGGATATATCACGGGCAGTCTCTCCGACACGGAGACTCTGGCCACCATCCCCCGGGCATCCACCATCTCCTGCGGGACATTTACGATCGGCAGTCCTGGCACAATCACCATCAAAAGGGCCTCCAGTAGTTTTACCCACACATTGACCTGGAGCTACGGTGCCACTCCGGCGACTGGCACAATAGTCACCAAAACCACAAACACGTCGGTGTCGTGGACGCCTCCACTGTCCGCAATGGCGGCGCAAATGCCCACCTATACGTCTGGTGTCGGCACCATCCAGTGCATCACCTACTCTGGTAATA
>OLVR01002443.1_pt1 | contig 14063 bp, 7 predicted proteins | sample 1673261 | NCBI WGS metagenome assembly OLVR01 (sample SAMEA3178938, study PRJEB25190) | human gut metagenome | biome: human gut; feature: human-associated habitat; material: faeces | place: Austria | collected 2013 | reverse complement strand
GTGAAGATTGTGCAAAAGAGTTAGGAATAAGCTTTGGAACCTGGGCGATGGCGAAAGCGATGACGCCTCTTCTTGGAAAAATGCTTCGCAGTGGAAAGCTTCCAGTCTGGGCAAAAAAGAAAATGGAAGAAAAAGCCGGTGCCGAGTATGCGCAGGCAATGCTGCAGCTGTTCGGGTGCAGTGCCGCCACGCAGGAGCTGCCTTCCATGGCATTTGTGTCCAATACGAGCATTTTCAACCAGTTCTTTTCCGATATGGTGACGCCGCTGGAAGATGATATTTATGTGCCCGGAACGAAAATTCACTGTTTTTATGCCGTGAAGATGGGGGAGGAATACGAAAACCGCTACAGAAGACATTTTGTGGATCCGGATATCCGGTACCATGCGATGCAGCATGAAGAGCTTTTGGCATGCTACCCGGAACAGTGGGTAGAGGAAGTGTTGGCAAGCTGTCGTCTGAACGGCCGCGGAATGGAAGAAAATGATTTCGAAGAAAGACATTTCACAGAAGCAGAGCGCGCTCAGGCGGAAATTACCGAGTCCGGAAATCCGAGAAAGCCGGAGGGTGAGGATGGCAAAAAGATGCTGGAGCGCATGAATGAGAGCCACCACAATGTGACCGGCTGGGCGCTTTCCCTTTGGGAGATTCAGGGAAACGACAACATTCTGGATATCGGCTGCGGCGGCGGAGCTGCGCTGTCCCGGATGGCGGAGCACGTGACGGACGGACATTTGACGGGAATTGATTATTCGCCGGTATCGGTGGAAACATCCCGCGCAACAAATGCAGAATCGGTTGCGGCAGGCAAGATGGAAATTCTGGAAGGATCGGTGGAAAAGCTTCCCTTCGAGGCAGAGACCTTTGACAAAATCGTAACCGTGGAAAGCTTTTATTTCTGGCCGAACCCCCAGGAAAACTTAAAAGAGGTGCGCAGGGTATTAAAGACCGGCGGAACCTTTTTGTTGGTTGCAGACATCTATGAAAAGCCAGGACTGCCCAGAGAGGTAAAAGATAATATCCGCAAATTCCACCTGTTCAACCCGACCAGGGAGCAGTTTAAGAACCTGTTTCGGGAAGCCGGATTTGCAGAGACAAGGATTCACACAAAGGACGGCGAGGACTGGATTTGCGTAGAGGGAACTAAGTAATAGAGTGCGCACAGAACGGAGAAAACGATATGAAGCTGAGTATCATTGTGCCGGTTTATAACATGGCATCGGACGGAAAACTGAATTACTGCCTGGATTCGCTGGCGGCGCAGACGATTTCGGATTACGAGGTCATCACGGTGGATGATGCTTCTACGGATGAATCCTTTTCGATTCTGCTGGAGTATGAAAAAAAGTACCCCGGTAAATTCAAAGCTGTGCATTCGGAAGTCAACAAGCGACAGGGCGGCGCGAAAAATATCGGGCTGTCCCTTGCAAAAGGCGAGTGGATCGGATTTATTGACAGCGACGACTGGATTTTGCCCACGATGTACGAAAAGCTGATCGGACGTGCAGAGGAAACCGGTGCGGATATGGTGGGCTGTGATTACTGCCTGACGGATGAACACAGCATGAGAATCGGCAAACGTGTGGAAAACGGCAAAGCAGAGCAGAGCGGCGTGCTTGGCAATAAACAGTGTCGGTCATTGATTTTAGACAGCGGAAGCCTTGTTGTAAAGGTCTATCGCCGGGAAATTTTCATGGACAGCGGCATCCGCTTTCCGGAGCACATTTTTTACGAGGATAATGCGATCAGCGACGCGGTGCTTTTACAGGCACATCATTATGAATATATCCCGGAGGTCATGTATTTTTATTACCAGCATGAAGCGTCCACGGTGCATACCATCAGCAGGGAGCGCTGTGAAGACCGGATGGCGGCTGGACGGGGCATTCTGGAAAATGCGAAGAAATTCGGTTATCTTGAAACCTACCGACCGGAAATCTGCTTTGAATACACGATGCTGTTTTATGTCAATACGTTGTTTTCCTATATGGTCGGAAAGGGTCATAAATCGCTTTCTTTTATCCGGAAGATGGGAAACGAATTAAAAGAAGCGTTCCCGAATTTTGCGGACAATCCGTATTATCAGGAACGCGTCAATGCAGAGCAGAAAAAAATGATTGCCATGCAGCAGCGCTCCACAGCAGCGTTTGTATTGTACTATAAAGCACTCTGGACATGGCGTAATTTTCGAAAAAAGCATTTCGGGAAAAAATGATATGGAGCTGTGTGGCGGAATATAGGAAAAACGAACCTTCTAAATTTCCTTTCGGAAATTCAGAAGTAGCGCAAAAAAAGAGAGCCTTCTGGCTCTCTTTTTTGTTTCATAGGAAAATGCGTCCTATGAAATAAAAACGCTCCATGGGGTGCGCGATCGGCCCGTCGCGCACTCATTTTGCCAGAATTGCGTCCGCGATGCGGCGCGTGCCGGCACCATCGATCGCTATACGCATTCGGTCGGATTGTTTCTTTCGGGCGTCCGGATTTTTCAGAAGTGCAGTCAGCTTTTCCACTGCATCATCGTAGAAGATTTCGTTGTCACGGATGTCACCTGCCCATGGAATCAGGTTTGCATCGTCAAAGGCTTTGACACCGGGAAGCTGATTATCCGCCATACTGAAGCTTACAGACGGGACGCCGACGGCACAGAGTTCATAAAGCGTCGTGCCGCCTGCGGAAAATGCGAGATCGCAGGTAGACATGAGTGCAGCCATATCGGAAACCTGTTCATGCAGGACAATGCGGCTGTCTTTTCCTGCCATGACGGCAAGCTCTGCGCGGTGGACATGCATGGGACCTGTCAGGACGTGGAAGGAAACATCCTTCCAGTCGTCCGATGCGCAGAGACGTTTTAACATACCGCCTGCGATATAGAAGGGATCGGTGCCGCCGGTGGAAAGAAAGAGGTCTTTTACCTGCTCCCAGAGATGGTAGGGCTGATCTGCAAACTGCTCCCGGAGGGGAGTGTAGGCGCATCCGGTCAGAACACAGTCCGCTTTGGTGTAAAAACTTTCATCAACACAGAAGTCATAGTTGATCACGAGGGAAGCCGGGCAGTCGAATGCCTGCAGATCGTCCAGATAGGCAACTTTGCAGATCTGGCGCAGGATATCGAGATATTCCGGTGTTGCAAAATAAGAATCCACCAGCAGGCAGGCAACGTTGTGGGAAGAAAGGATTCCCTGCATGGTCTGGATTTCCCGATCAAGGCTTCTGTAATCGGTGCGCAGCTCCAGGATCGGAAAGCTGTGGTCAGCGATTTCGTCAGGAGAATACATTTTTTGCAAAATGGAAGCCGAGGTATCATCGGAGACGAGAAAAGCCACCGCTGCACCCCGTTTCTTCAGGGCACGGGCGATGGATAGACAGCGCATCAGATGTCCGGTCGCAATTGTTTCATTTCCGTCTGTGCGGATATAGACTAACGGATGAGATTCCATGACAGCGGCGTCCCCTTTCCGATCGGACAGGAAGCCTTCCTGCCGAGAATTTCCTCATAATACATTGTGTGCAGTCCGATGCCGGGGCGGATGCAGCGGATATTCTGCTCTGTGAAAACTTCGCCCTCTGCCATGTCCTGCGCGACGAAGATGGAACGGGAGCCTGCCCGTTCTTTTTCCTGCTTGGGGGTAAGGCGGTATTCGGAAGAGCCGAGTGCCTTTTCCAGAATACGGATCTGCGAAACCATTTCCTTAAATTCCTGGGGCTCCATGGAAAATGCGCCGTCCGGACCGCCGTCACTGCGTTTTAAGGTCAGGTGCTTTTCCACCATCCGCGCGCCAAGGGAAACGGCGCCTGCAGCGACAGCCCCGCCCATCGTGTGGTCGGAGAGGCCGGTCAGGCAGCCAAAGGTCTGAGACAGCGTCGGAATCATGCGCAGATTGACGTCCTCGTAGGGCGTCGGGTAAGCGGAAACGCATTTTAACAAAATTACGTCCTCATTGCCCTCTTCGTGGCAGACGTTCATGGCGCGCTCGATGTCCTCGAGATGTGCGATGCCGGTGGCAAAGATGACGGGCTTGTGGAGCTTTGCCACCCGACGGATTAACGGAATATCATTTATCTCATAAGATGCAATTTTATAAGCGGGAGCGTCGAGCTCTTCGAGAAAATCGACGGCGGTTGCGTCAAAAGGGGAGGAAAAGCAGAGCAGTCCGCATTTTTTGGCCTCCTCCATCAAACCGGCATGCCATTCCCACGGTGTATAAGCCTGCTTGTAAAGGTCGTATTCTTTGATGCCGTCCCAGAGACCGCCTTTGTTGATAAAGCAGTCCGCGTCGCTGTCGACGGTCATGGTGTCGGCAGTGTAGGTCTGCAGCTTGATCGCGTCCGCGCCGGCTTCTTTTGCGGCGTGGATGATTTCAATCGCACGGTCGTAGTCCTGCAAATGGTTCGCAGACATTTCCGCAACGATAAAGACAGGGGCGTCTGCGGCGATTCTGCGCCCGCCCAGATAAATTTCCTGATTCATATTGTTATTCTTTCTCCATCATTTTCTGATATTTGACTTCTGCAATCGCCCAGTCCTCTTCGGTATCGATATCCTGAACCTCCAGTTCGGGTAAAAGCAGGGGGACCATACCGGGAGTATCTGTCGTTCCTTCCCGGAAAAAAGCTTCCGTCCGGCAGGCATAGAACTGTCCGCAGTCGTGGTAAAGCGTTTCGAGATCCTGGCTGCGCGCAGTCGCGTACTGGGGCCATTTGTAGCCGATGTGACCGTTTTCATCTACGGCGAGGCTGCGCAGAACCGGATACGGAAAAGTCGTTACCGGCATGACGGACTCGGCGTCCTTTAAAAGCTCCATCGCAGTGTAGAGCTTTTTGGGGGTAATAAACGGCGCGGTGGGGTAGATACAGCAGAATGTGTCAAACTCCCTGCCGGCAGCCCTGTAGCATTCGAGTACCTCGCGGATGACGTCATCGGTAGAGGCGTAATCGTTTGCGGTCTGGGCGCTTCGAAGAAACGGGACGGATGCCCCGGCACCTTTTGCAAGCCCGGCGATTTCTGGATCATCTGTAGAAACCATCACCTCGTCAAAAATGCCCGCCTGCAAAGCGGCCTCGATGGAATATAAAAGAATCGGTTTTCCGAGAAACGGACGGATATTTTTACGCGGAATCCGCTTGCTGCCTCCGCGCGCTGTAATAATGGCAAGTGCTGACATGGCAAAACCTCCTGTTTCCTGTCAAAAATCGGATTGTGCAGTGTCCGGGGAAAAAGAAATCGCCGCAGACATCGCGTCGTAAGTAGTATAACAATCCGGGGAATATTATTCAAGCACAGTTCACTCGTGATTCCGTGCGCACAGATTCCATGCTTGCATGAGAAGATGCGCGCACGGAATCACGAAGAGAGCGCCATTTTATGAGCAAAAGTGAGCTGCGAAGCAGCGGAAAGCATCGAAGATGCGATTTTGCGAATGGCGCGGGTGAACTGTGTAAACTGTAATGGCGTGAACGAAAGCGCATTGTCTTGCAATGGCAGACAAAAGTATGGTAGAATATAGCGACTATGCAATGGAGTCAACTGGTTTAACTGGGATGATTTCATCAGGTTTACCAGAAATTGCCGGAGAAAAAACGAAAATGAAAAAGAGAAAGCCAAAAGAGCGGATTTATGTCTGCCATACTTATTATCATGTATATGTTGCCTGTTTAAAGGAGCTGACGCTTCCAAGGGCAATGCGCGGAAAGGCGGATCTGGTGCTGAGCACGATGTCGAACGACTTTGGCAGCCTGAAGGAGCGTGCAGAAAAAAGTGGCCTGTTTGAAGCTGTTTTTATGTTCGAGGAAAAGGAAGAGCATGCGTTCCCGCAGCTGGCACGCTATCATGAGGATCATGGAAATCTGGTGTTTAACCTGTTTTCCAGAATGATTTTTACGAAATTATACGGAAAGCTGCAGCAGCCCTATGTGCCGGTGGATTTTAAAAAGTATCAGGACATCTATGTGTTCTGCGATTCCGATCCGATCGGATATTATCTGAATTATAAGAAAATCCACTATCATGCGGTGGAGGATGGTCTGGATTGTATCTGCTATTACGATACCGCGCGCTATGACAATCGCGGGCATTTCGGACTGAAAGCCTTTCTTGCGGCGCATAACCTGATTTTTATCCAGAACGGATACAGTAAATATTGCGTGGATATGGAGGTCAACAATACGTCAATCCTGAAATATCCCTGCTCCAAATATATCGAACAGCCGCGGGAAGCGATGGTGCGCAGGCTGACGCAGGACGACAAAAATACGATTCTGCGGATTTTTATGGAGGATCTGGATACGCTGATGACGCAGCTTACGACCGGCGCGCATCATGAGCACAAGGTGCTGGTGCTGACGGAGCCATTATGCGAGCTGCCGGTGCGCGAGCAGATTTTCCGGGATATTGTTGCAAAATACGGAAAGGATGCGCAGGTGATTTTAAAACCGCATCCCAGAGATGTTTTAGACTATCATAAGCTGTTCCCGGACGATATTGTGCTGGATGGAAAGTTCCCGATGGAAATCCTGAATTTCATCGAGGGACTGGAATTCGACCAGGTAGTTTCCGTGTATACCGTGCCGGATTCAATTCATTTTGCAAAGGAAAAGGTTTTTCTGGGGGATGACTTTATGGATCTGTACGAAGATCCTCAAAAACACCGCTTTAATGAGCAGATTTTTTAAGAAGCAGTTTTGGAATAGGGCTGCAGGAACGAAAGGAACGCTTTCATGAAAAAAATTTACCGTAAAATGATGGTTCTGATGAACCGGAAGCAGAAGCTGAAAATGGTTCAGATTCTGTTTATGATGGTGATCGGTGCGGTTCTGGAAACCGTCAGCATCGGTCTTGTGGTACCGGCGATTCAGATGATTATGGACCCGAGCTGCGTGGAGGGCGACAGCGCCCTGGCGCAGATTTACCGATGGACAGGCTTTCAGAAACCGGGATATTTCACGACGCTGATTCTGGTGCTGATTATTCTGGGCTTTGTGTTAAAAAACGTTTTTCTGTATTTTCAGAATGTGGTGCAGCTGCGCTTTGTATACACGAACCAGTTTGAGACCTCTCAGCGCATGATGATCAATTTCATGAAGCGCCCCTATGAATATTATCTGAATGCGGATACCTCTGTCATCCAGCGTATGATCACGTCTGATGTCAATAACATGTACGGTCTGATTCTCGCGCTGCTGCAGCTGATGAGTGAAGTGATTATTTTCGTTCTGCTGGCGGTTACGCTGACCGCGATGGCTCCGCAGATGATCCTGACGGTAGCGGCACTTCTGATCGTGACGCTGCTTGTGATCAAGCAGTTTTTAAAGCCGATCATGCGTCAGGCGGGCATCGAGAACCAGGATTATTACAGCGGTCTGTACAAATGGATTGAAGAATCCGTTATGGGCATCAAGGAAATCAAAATTGCCAATAAAGAAAATTATTTCATCCGGGAATATGGTAAATGCGGTCACGGCTATGTGAGCGCAGTGCAGAAATACAATATTTTTAATGCGACGCCTCGTCTGCTGATCGAGACGGTCTGCATGGCGGGATTGATCCTGTACCTGATTTTCATGATCCTGTCCGGCGAGGATGTCACCAGCATGGTGAGCCAGCTGGGTGCATTCGGCGTGGCTGCCATGCGGCTTCTGCCTTCTGCAAACCGGATCAACAACTATCTGACACAGATTTCCTATTTCGAGCCCTTTTTTATGGGCGTGTCCGACAATCTGCAGGAGGAAATCAACGACAAAAACGTGGTTTACGACGAAGCTGCCTATCGGAGAAGCAAGCCGGTGGATAAGCTGCCCCTACAGGATAAAATTGTACTGGATGATATTGTATACAAATATCCGAATTCCGAGGTGCTGATCTTCGACCATGCGCATATGGAGATCCCTGCCGGAAAATCTGTCGGCATTGTGGGGACATCCGGTGCGGGCAAGACAACGATTGTGGATATTATGCTGGGGCTGCTGTCGATTCAGGAGGGACATATCCTCGCAGACGGTGTGGAGATTCGGGATCATTACGAATCCTGGCTGAAAAATATCGGCTACATTCCACAGACGATTTTCATGATTGATTCCACCATCCGCAAAAATGTGGCGTTCGGTTACGCGGATGAAGACATCGACGATGCAAAGGTCTGGGAGGCACTCAAAAAAGCCCGTCTGGATGAGTTTGTCCGCAGCCTTCCCGAAGGACTGGATACCAGCATTGGCGAGCGTGGCATCCGGATTTCCGGCGGTCAGCGTCAGAGAATCGGAATTGCGAGAGCGTTGTTTGAAGATCCGGAGGTTCTGGTTTTGGATGAAGCGACCAGCGCACTGGATAACGATACAGAGGCTGCGATCATGGAATCCATCAACAGCCTGCATGGTCATAAGACATTGATTATTATTGCACATCGTTTGCAGACGATCGAAAAATGCGATATTGTTTACCGCGTAGAGCACGGGGAGATCGAACGGGAACGCTGATGCGCGACGAACACGGACGATGCGGAAGCAAAACGTAGTCCCGGAGAGACGATTTACGCGGCGGGAGTACAGCACTGCGCACTTTTGGAACACACCGCGCGCCCGGAAAGGAGGAGACATGGGAAAGCCCGGACGTCAGGCAAATTTTGAGCTGCTTCGGATCATCGCCATGTTCATGGTTGTGATCCTGCACTGGAACACGAACAGCGGATTGCTTTTGGATGTCGGAAGCCCTGTGACGGGCGCCGGGGTCTGGTCCCTTGTGACAGAATCAGTCTGCATTGTCGCAGTCAACGTTTATGTGCTGATCAGCGGATATTTTCTTTCCTCCTGTACCTTTTCCTTCCGGCGTGTGGCGCAGGTGCTGGTTCAGACGTTGTTTTATACGGTGCTGATTCCTCCGGTTCTGGCACTTGTCGGTGTCCTTTCGTGGTCGGAGGTTCTCAATCCCTACCACATCTGGAACAGTATTTTTCCGGTGCAGTCCGGACATTACTGGTTCGTGAGCGCTTATGTGGTGCTGTGCCTGTTGTCCCCTTTTTTCAACGCAGGGCTGGAAACTTTTTCCCAAAAGCGGATGCAGCAGTTGCTGGGGGTGCTTTTGTTCTTTTTCTGCATCGGAAAATCCTTCAGCCCGCTGCAGTTTGCCTTGGATCGTTTCGGATATGACTTCGGATGGTTTGCAGTGTTGTACCTGACCGGTGGCTATTTGAAAAAATACGGGATGCCGCGTTTGGACAGCTTTTCCAAAAATATTGCGCTGTATGCAGGCTGCACGCTGGGAACATTTTTACTGGAGCTTTTGCTGCTTCCTTTGGCAGGACGACTGACGGGACTGACCTATTATGCGTCCGTTCCGTTTCACTATAATGCACTGTTTGCCTATCTTGCGGCGGTGGGGCTGTTTGGCGCGTTTGCTGTCCTGAAGGTAAAAGAAGGGCGTTTTGCAGACCTGGTGCGGTTCTGGAGCCCTGCGGTATTCGGGGTTTATCTGATTCATCAGCAGACGGATATTGCACAGCGCTGGTTTTCGTGGGTCAACGCCCTGACCGGACGACTTGGGGAGTTCTGGAACATCGTTCCGGGTGAGACGGGCGTAACTGCAGGACGGATGCTTCTTGTGCTTTTGGTGCAGTCCGTCATCGTTTTTGTGATCTGCATCGGAATCGAGCGGCTGCGGCTGTGGGTGTTTGATAGAATTGGAAAAAGCTTAGGCAGGTCTGCTGCAAAGTAGGAAAAGGTTTTTTTGGAGGAAAAAAGAGAGCGTGAAAGAAAAAGCAAAACAATTGGGAACAATTTTGTTTCCGGTGATACTGTTTTTGTATCCGCTGTTAAAAATTACACAGGGAATCGAACTGACGGACACCTGCTATGGTCTGGTAAATTACCGCTTTTTCCCGCATGCGGGGCAGGAGTGGACGGTTGCGACCTATCTTGCAAATGTGCTCGGGGCGTTTTTGATGCGCCTGCCCTTTGGGGACAGCCTGGTGGGAATGCGTTTTTATACGGGACTTTTCGTCAGCGCCATGGCGCTTTTGGCGTATTTTTTCCTGAAAGGCAAAATGCCGTCCTGGATCGTGTTCCTGGGCGAATTCGCGGCAATCAGCCTGTGCTGGATTCCGACGACGAGCCTGTATAATTACCTGACGTTTTTCCTGTTTTTGTGCGGAACGGTGCTTTTATACCGCGGACTGATCTGGCAGAATCGCAAATGGATGGCATTTGCTGGCGTGTGTCTGGGCGCTTCTGTGCTGACGCGCCTGCCTAACATCGTAGAATGTGCGCTGATTATCGCGGTATTTTATTATGGCATTTTGAAAAAGAAAAAAGCGGCGGAGATCTGGAAAGATGTCGCTGCCTGTGTGATCGGCTTTGTGGCGGCGTTTCTTGTCGGTTTTCTTGCAATCAGCCTGCAGTTTAGGTTTGATGCATATCCGAAGATGCTTGTCGGGCTTGCCGGATATTCCGGAACGGATGAGACGTATTCATCCCTTTCTATGATTACTTCTGTTGTATCTGCTTATGTAGAAGCGTTTAAATGGGTGTTGATTTTGGGGATCGCAGCGCTTTTAGGTACGGTTTTATTTTTCCTTTTCCCCGGAAAATTCGAAAAAGGCAAGATGGTGCTGTATCTGTGCATGCTTCCGGTGCTTTTGCGGCTTTTGTGGGGCAGGGGTATGTTCAATTTCCAGTACGCCTTTTACTGGAGCGTATTTGAGTGGTGTATGGTGCTTTTATATGTGGCAATCGGGCTGTGTATCTGGACCCTTGCCGATCCGCTGGTATTTCGGAGGGATAAGCTGTTGTCGTTGATGGTGCTTTTGGTCATTTTGATCACGCCGATCGGAAGCAACAACGAAACATATCCGAATATGAATAACCTGTTTTTGGTTGCTCCGGTGACCTTCTGGATGGGCTACCGGCTTTTGTTAAAGCTGCGCCGCCTGCCGTATAGCTTTGCGTGCCGGGCGATGCTGGTGTGCGTGGCGGTTGTTTTTCTGATACAGAGCACGGGTTTTGGCGTGCGTGCGGTTTTTCGGGACAGCATCGAGGGACAAAAGCGGGATACCCGGGTTGTAAACTGCACAAAGCTTTCCGGTGCAAAAACGAATCGGGCAAATGCAGAGCAGCTGCAGGATGTTGTGGATTATTACGCAGAGCATGCGGATGAATTGGAGGAAAACAGCAGGCTTTTGACGTTTGGCGATGTGCCGGGCTTTTGCTGGCTGTTCGATCTGCCCTCGGCGCTGTCCCACGACTGGCCGGATATGAATACTTACCCGGCAGAGACGATGCGGACAGATTTGGAAGCGCTGTCCCAGGCGGGAGAAAAGCCGCTGGTGATCCTCTGTCCCGGAAAGGTGGACGCAGAGGATGCACAGGAAGCGCAGAAATGGGAACTGCTGCAGGAGTTTCTGGCGCAGAATGCCTATGAAATGAAGCTGGATAATGGAACCTATCAGATTTATGAATAAAGATAAAAGCAGCGCAGTGCGGTCAAAAAAACGGACTGCAAAACCGCTTTTGGGAAAGAAGGAATCAGCCATGGAAGAAAAGAAGCTTCCCTTTACCGGACGGGAAAAAATCCGGTTCAATGTACCTCCGTTTACGGGACGGGAATACGAATATGTGCGCCAGGCAGTGGAAAATCAGAAGATCTGCGGAGACGGGGAATTTACCAAAAAGGCAAGTCATTGGTTTGAAGAAAAAACCGGAACGGCGAAGTGCCTGATGACGACTTCCTGTACCCATGCGACGGAGCTTGCCGCGATTCTGGCGGATATCAAACCGGGGGATGAAATTATTATGCCGTCTTACACATTTGTTTCCACGGCAAATGCGTTTGTGCTGCGGGGCGGCGTGCCTGTTTTTGTGGATATTCGTCCGGATACCATGAATATTGACGAAAAACAGATCGAAGCAGCGATCACCGAAAAGACGAAGGCCATCGTGCCGGTGCACTACGCCGGAGTAGCCTGCGAAATGGATACGATCATGGATATCGCAAAGCGTCACAACCTTCTTGTGATTGAGGATGCGGCGCAGGGCGTGATGGCTTCTTATAAAGGGAAAGCCCTCGGGAGCATCGGTGATTATGGCTGCTACAGCTTCCATGAAACAAAAAATTACAGCATGGGGGAGGGCGGTGCACTGCTGATCCGCGATCGGGAGCATGTGGAGCGTGCAGAGATCATCCGGGAAAAAGGTACTGACCGAAGCAAATATTTTCGCGGTCAGGTGGATAAATATCGCTGGCAGGAGTTCGGCTCCAGCTATTTACCGAGCGAGTTAAATGTGGCGTATCTGTATGCACAGCTGGAAATGGCAGATCAGATCAATGAGGCACGGTTGGCGCGCTGGAATGAGTACTATAAGCTGCTGACGCCACTTTCGCAGGCAGGCAGGATTGAGCTGCCGGTGGTTCCGGAGGGCTGCGTCCATAACGCCCACATGTTCTATATCAAGACGGCGGACGAACACGAACGCCAGGAGCTGATCAATTATTTGAAGGAACGGGATATTCTGGCGGTTTATCATTATGTGCCGCTGCATTCCGCGCCTGCAGGAATCAAATATGGACGCTTCAACGGAGAGGATGTCTACACGACAAAGGAAAGTGAGCGCCTGCTGCGCCTGCCGATGTACTATGGTCTGACGGCGGAAGAGACAGCATTTGTGGCGGATCAGGTGAAGGAGTTTTATGGCAGGTAAGCAGTTTTTGAAAAAACACGAAAATTGCATACTGTCGCTTGCGATGGCTCTGATCCTGGCGGGGATTTTAGCGGCGCGCTTTGACTTTTATTATGATTTGAATGACGATGTGCTGATAAAAGATATTTTGTCCGGCGTATATTCCGGTACGCCGGACGGACATACCATGCAGCTGTTGTATCCGCTGGGAGCATTGCTTGCGCTGTTGTACCGGGGGCTTTCGATCCCGGTATTCGGCGCGTTTTTGCTTTTCTGCCAGTTTGGAAGTATCTGGGCGGTCGGATACAGGAGCACCGTGCTGGTGGACGAGGAGCGGGCAGCACGTGATGGCGCGTCTTTTGCACCAGGGATGTGCAGTGCAGCGTCTGCCACGCGTCTGGCAGAGCCTGCGGCGGCTCGCGTGTGCTCGGCACGAGATTACGCTTTCGCAGCTCGTAGCGCGCACCCGGCAGAGCCTGCGGTATGCAGCGCATGGAATACTACCGCTGCGCGGCTGGGCGTAAAAGGGGTGCTTCTCTTTGCGGAGGCTCTGTTCTGGTTCGCAGCGATGGGCAGTCACCTCGTGTATCTGCAGTACACGGTCACGGCAGGGATGCTGGCGGGCGCGGCGATTTTTTGGGTTGTTACGGCGAAGGGCAAAGAACGCTTCTGGGCGCTTTTGCTTTATTGGCTTTCTTTCTGCCTGCGTCCGGAGATGGCGCTTTTGTGCCTGCCGCTTGCAGGAGCTGGCGGTCTTTGCATCTGGGGCAGGGAAAAATCGATTTTTTCCAAAGAAAGCCTGCGGCATTATCTTGGACTGTTTGCAGCGTTGGTAATCGGGATGGGTGTTTTTTACGGGCTTGACGTGCTTGCCTATTCCGATCCAAACTGGAAAGATTTCCGACAGTTTTTCGATGAGCGCACGATATTATATGATTACCATCTGGATTTCATTGAGCAATACGATGAAAACCGGGAAGCCTATGAAGAGACGGGTGTTTCCAGGACGCTGCAGGAGATGCTCAAAAACTATAACTTTGGGGCGGCGGATGAGATCGACACGCAGATGCTTTCTTCCCTGGCGGTGCAGGCGAAGAAAACAGACGCAAAAGAATCGGTGCTATTGCAGGTAAAAAAAGCAATTTGGCGGCTGGCACATGAAAACTGGTTGTCGAAAAGCGACCTGCCCTGGAACGTTGTCTGGCTGGCAGTTGTTTTTGCATGGTGTTCCTGCTGTTTACAGAAAGGAAACCGAAGATATTTCTGGCAGCCGGTTTTTGTGGTTTGTGTCGGCGGAATGCTGTGGATCTATCTGCTGATGCAGGGACGGATGGTGGATCGTGTGACCCATCCGCTGTATCTGGCACAGATTTTGCTGGCGGCTGGGCTGTGGGGAACGGCAACGA
>OLVR01002430.1_pt1 | contig 14139 bp, 10 predicted proteins | sample 1673261 | NCBI WGS metagenome assembly OLVR01 (sample SAMEA3178938, study PRJEB25190) | human gut metagenome | biome: human gut; feature: human-associated habitat; material: faeces | place: Austria | collected 2013 | reverse complement strand
TATCTTTCCTCTATAAAACAAAAATGAATATCTCCGCAAAAGGTAACTAAAAATCGGTATAATTAAAATGAGGCGCACAAATTCCTTGACCCAAGCGCAAACAAGGGTCTACTCATATAGTTATACTTTCCTCTTCGAGTTTGTACTCAAACTGGCTTCCATAGCCGTCCGTCAGTATGGTTAATTTGTGGACGAGGTGTTACCATCACAAAGATAATAGCCTGCTGATGGGCGGTATATCGTGTTCATCCCTTTGTTCGGGATGTTTTACGATCAGTAGTGAAGTCAATATAAATTGTGTTGTCATGCAACACATGCCAAACGGCGATGAGCATCTTTCTTGCCACAGCCACCAGGACCTTCATCTTGTTCTTTTTCCTCACCTGCGTCTGATGGTACGAGAACCGGCTGAAGAAGCAGTCCTTCGTCCTGCTGGCTGCCCATGCACACTCTATGATGGTCTTGCGGAGATATACATTTCCATGAGTGATGCTCCTCGACTTTATTTTCTTGTTAGATTCGTCGTTTCTCGGTTTTAGACCGCTCCATGAAGCGAGGTGATTGGCCGTTTCGAACTTGTTCATGTCCGTTCCGATTTCAGCGATCAATGATGTGGCCGCACGTTCCTTTATGCCAGGTATGGTCTGTAACCGTTTCAACTCTTCGGGAATTTCCCTTTCACAAATCTCAAGCATTCTGGCTTGGCATTTTTCCTTGTGTGCCTCCGCCATGTCAAGTTCATCACGCAGTTGTGATATCATGTCAATCTCTGCAAGGCTTACCACGCCTTTGAGTGATGCTGTGATGACATCAATGCCGTGGTGGTTGATGATGCGTCCATGTATTAGCTTCACCAACTCTTCGGGGGCGGTAATCCCTTGTGAGATGGCTCTCACCACGGCTTTGTAGCTTTTGCTGTCAACATTGGAAACGTAGTTGCTCAGACGTATGTTGCAGCGTTGCAGCACGGCATCAAGTTTGGACAACTTTCTTACAATCTCCTCGTTGAGGTCGAATATACGACGGTCGTACTGACGCAGCTGTTGAATTGTCTCAGGAGGCACGAAGCTGCCGCGTATAAGCTCCTTCATCGTACATTCGGCAATCCACTGCGCATCCTTCACGTCACTCTTGCGACCAGGAAGCTGCTTGATGAAATACGGATTGGCAAGATTTAGCTTGAAGTGTGGAGACAGCACACGCCATATTGGTATCCAGTAGACGCTGGTGCTCTCCATTGATACCTCAACAACATGGTGATGATGCATCAAGTCACGCATTTCTTCCAACTGAAAAGTTAAAACTCCGAAAACTTTTTCAATAAGTTCTCCAAACTCACTCAAAATACAAAGATAAACGCTATCTTTGTGCACGTCAAGACCGCATACTGCTTTCATAGGCTTGCATATTTGGGGTTAAAATTATTCCCAAAAATAAATATAATTTGTGACTTAGAGCACGTTGATGCAAGATTTTAAGTATGTCGGTCTTGACATTTTAACTCAAGCAGCGAGCACTCGGAGATATTCATTTCTGTTTTTTATCCCAACTGGCTTATAATTCGGAAATTTTATCTAAATTTGAAAGTATGAAATAAGGTAGGCTCTATCTGATAAGTATAGATTGCCGAATTATTACGCTTTTCTTCCGTCACATATTTTCCGTTCACTAACGTGAATGGATAATTACCATCAGCCCGCATATAATTTCCATTCAACGAAAAGGAAGTACGGCTACCTGCTTTCTGCCACCACCGAATTGAAGGACTGACGTAGCCAAAAGAACCGCCTCTCATCTGCACCCGAAATGCGGAATTGCGTTCATTTTCAAAATGCGGTTTTTCCGTTTCAATACTCAACACCCCTGCCGATGCATACATACGTGCCGATTGCAACAAGTCTTCCGGTTGCCCGATATTCAGGGAAAGCACAGAGACATTATCCAACGAAAAACGACCAATATCTATTTGTCCCGCCTGGCAGTTGCTCACAACAACCCCATCATAACTGACAGCCGTATGTGCCGCTCCCATATTACGGACGGAAACGGTTTTCAACCCACCTATTCCTCCATAGTCCTTTACATTAGCACCGGCAAAACGACGTACGGCATCTGCCATATTCTGTATGCCCAATTGGCTAATATCCTGTTGCGACAAAGTTTGGATGGGGACTGATGAAGTTACTTTATTGGGTAATCTACGGGCTGTCACTGTCACCTTCTCTATTTGGTGCACTTTTCCTGTAATTGTATCCCTGACCACTTCTTGTGCAGAAAGGGAAACTGCACACAAAAAACCGATAGCACAGACTATCCGTACTTTAGTTCTTCTCGCCATACAAAGTAAGCAAAGATTATCTTAAAACCACTTACACACTGTCCGCTTTCCTCGAACGGACAATTTTTTGACTTCGTTTTGCAGGTCTTCTGACTTATTCCTGATGTATCACCTTCCCATTCTTCAAGAACAGTGGCATAAGTATTAATACATCTTTTACGGAACTTACAGCAGCGGGACTGTTCGGGACTTTCACCCGATTCCCTTTTCATCCGCTTCTCCGGATAGAGAACGCGAAACAAAACGCCGGCAAAGATAGGAATATATATAATAAGTCTATAAATCTTACAACAGTTTCTTCAAAAAAACATTCATTATTTTATAAGAAGCATAACTTAACCCCTTTCTGCGAGAAGGTAACCGATGAAAGGAAAAACGGGCACATATACAAGAGCATAATGCTCCCATAAAGAACAGAAATCCGGCAGAACTTCTGATATCTCCCATCCCGACCAAAGGTGACACGATACCTCCAAAAGCAAAACCTATTGCCCCTAAAAGAGCCGAAGCTACTCCGGCATTCCTACGTTCACAGTCCATAGCCAAAGTGTTGGAAGCAGTAAAAGCCATTCCTACCATTGAAAGCAAACAAAAGATCAACACTTCATAAACCCAGAAATTACAATTCAGAAAGAATGCAACGGAAAGTAGTACGGAAATAAACAACATCCCATGATTTCCTATATGTAAGGCATGTTCCATGGTAGAACAACGCACAGACAATGCTGAAGATATTACCATTGCAACCGCATTAACCCCGAAGCAAACACTGAACAGCATGGGTGAAAGACCATAATGTTGTTGCATAATAAAAGGAGCGGAAGCAATATTGGTGAACAGAACACCCATTGTAAAACCGTATTGCAAAATGTAACGCACATATTGGCGGTTACGTAATACGGCACCGAAACGGTGATACATATCTACACATCTTATATTTTGCCTTTGTCCAATTGGCAGAGACTCCTTAAAACGTACACTTCCGATAACCAGAAGAACGCCCAATGCAAACAAAAACCAGAAAATGCCATGCCAACCTCCAAAGTCGGCCAATGCCCCACCGCCTATCGGAGCAACTACCGTAGCTATTCCATTGACAGCGCCAATAGTAGCCAACATGCCAGCAAGCTCATGAGCAGAATATTTATCGGCAGCAATAGAACGGGATATCACAACTCCTCCCGCTCCGGCAACTCCCTGCACAAAACGCCACAACACAAACTGTGATATGTCCCGGGAGAAGATACAGCCTACAGTAGAAATCAGAAACAGACCCATAGCTGCCAACAAGGGAGAACGGCGACCATACTTATCACTTAACGGACCAAAAACCAACTGTCCTATCGCCAGCCCCACCATACTCGTAGTAAGCCCTAACTGCACTTTTGAAGATGTAGTTTGGAAGAAATCCGACATTGCCGGTAAAGTAGGAAGATACATGTCCATAACAAATGGACCAAAAGCGCTCAACATCCCCAAAAACACCAATATGAAACCTTTTGAATTTTGTTTACCTGTCATTATCTTTCCCTCTTTTAAAATCGGCGGCAAAATTATCCCATATTTTCCAAACAGCCTATGGCTTATCTTGTACAAAACATTTCATTTTCGGAACAATATACAGTATTATCATTGAATATATCTATATTTGTTGCGTAAAACAGAACTTTATTCACATGTACGAACAAATATCTCCAGACACTTCCCATATCAGATATGAAGAAACCGACTTGTCGTATCTGAAACTACGTCCATACCGTTTTAAATGTGGCATATACTTAATCTGCATACAGGGTAAAAGCATTATTTCGACAGGAGTGCAACAATATGCTTTTGATGAACAAACCGAATTAATTTTTCTTACAGGCAGCCTCATCCAGATAATACAGGCCTCTGCCGATTTTAAAGTACGGATACTTCTATTTCCCAAAGACGTTTTCCTAAAAGCAATACTACCGATTGATACCCCCTACTTCAATTACGTACATGAACACCCGCATTATCATCACACGGCAGATGAAAGGAGTCAGAATACGTGGCGGGAAATTGTATTATGGATGGACGTTGCCCAAATGCTTTTCAAGAACAACAACACACTCCTGTTCAGAAAACAACAAGAACTTAATTTCCTTCAAAGCATATTAATGTGGCTTTTCAATACTATTCCGGAAAAACTGGCTGCCAATAAGCAATATAGCAGAAAACAGATGCTCTGCCACCAGTTTATGCAACTGATACGCGAACACAGTACTTGCGAACATCAAGTTCCGTTTTATACGGAACAGCTCTGCATAACTCCTCGTTACCTATACGAAATCACCACTCAATACATGAATGGAAAAACGCCTAAACAACTGATAGATGAGCAACTGATAGCGGAAGCCAAAGTTCTTTTAAACGAACCGTGCTTATCTGTTACCGAAATTGCCGAACTGCTGAACTTTGCCGACCAATCTTACCTGAGCCGTTTTTTCAAAAAGAACACCGGCATGTCTCCTAAAGAATTCAGGTTACAAAAGCTATTATAACCAGTTTCGTCAAAATAATTTAAAATCGGTTGTTTTAACCGCCATTTTATTAACTTTGTTAGCATAACCAAAACCAAGCTGCCATGAAATACAAATTATTAGTTCTTGACGTAGACGGGACACTTCTCAACGATGCCAAGGAAATCAGTAAACGGACTCTTGCTTCCTTACTTAAAGTGCAGCAAATGGGCATACGTGTCGCATTGGCTTCCGGAAGACCTACATACGGCCTTATGCCATTAGCCAAAACTCTTGAATTAGGCAACTATGGGGGCTTCATCATCTCCTATAACGGTGGCCAGATAATCAATGCGCAAAATGGGGAAATCCTGTTTGAACGGCGAATCAATCCGGAAATGCTACCTTATTTGGAGAAAAAAGCACGCAAAAATAATTTTGCCATATTTACTTACCATGATGATACCATACTGACAGATAGTTCCGATAATGAACATGTCCGTGCCGAAGCCAATCTGAATAATCTGAAAATCATTCAGGAAGAAGAATTTTCCACAGCAATAGATTTTGCACCATGCAAATGCATATTAGTCAGTAATGATGAAGAAGCATTGAAAGATTTGGAAGAGCATTGGAAAAAGCGTTTGGACGGAACGCTGGATGTTTTTTGCTCGGGACCTTACTTTCTGGAAGTCGTGCCCTGCGGAATTGATAAAGCAAACACCTTAGGCGTCCTATTGTCATATTTGAACATCGCCCGTGAGGAAGTAATCGCCATTGGAGACGGTGTATGCGATGTCAATATGCTCCAAGTTGCCGGTCTGGGCATAGCCATGGGGCATGCGCAAGACTCCGTAAAAGTTTGTGCCGACTATGTAACAGCTTCCAATGAAGAAGACGGCGTTGCCCAATCTGTAGAAAAATTGATTCTGGCTGAAGTGCATGCTGCTGAAATACCTCTTGACCTGCTAAACGAGCGGGCACGCCATGCATTAATGGGCAACTTGGGTATCCAATACACCTATGCCTCGGAAGAACGCATAGAAGCAACCATGCCCGTAGACCATCGTACCCGCCAGCCCTTTGGCATTCTACACGGTGGTGCAACTCTTGCGCTTGCCGAAACCGTTGCCGGACTCGGCTCTATGATAACCTGCCAGCCCGATGAAATTGTGGTAGGCATGCAAGTCAGCGGAAACCATATTTCGTCCGCACACGAAGGAGATACCGTACGTGCGGTAGCGACTATCGTGCATAAAGGACGCTCATCTCATGTGTGGAATGTAGATGTATTTACTTCTACCAATAAGCTGGTTTCTTCTGTCAGAGTTGTTAACAGTGTTTTGAAGAAAAGATAAGTTGAGATATGCCAATATGGAGTAGACTCATAAACATCAGATATGCCATAGTAGATGTCGAAGTCGGCTTGAAAAATCATAAAATCCATGATATCGGAGCACTCCGCCATGATGGTGCAACATACCACAAAGCTTCAAAAAAGGAGTTATTTGAATTTCTCAGCGGCACGGATTATATATGCGGACATAACATCATTCACCATGATGCCAAATATCTATTCACAGACAAAACATGCCAATGGATTTTGGTCGACACGCTTTATTTATCTCCTTTGCTGTTTCCGGAACGTCCTTACCATAAGCTTGTGAAAGATGACAAACTGATAAGTGATCAGATGAATAATCCGGTAAATGATTGCGAAAAAGCAAAAGCACTGCTATTGGATGAGATAGCACGCTGGCATTCGTTACCGGATGCAAAGCGCCAGTTATTTGCATCTTTATTAAAGGATAGGAAAGAGTTCGAAGGTTTTCTCAGCATGGTAGGTGCTGTGTATGCCAACAAAGGAATATCCGAACTGATTAGCAACCTCTATGTGAATAAAATATGCCAGCATGCAGAGCTTGACATGCTTATCAAACAATATCCGTGCGAACTGGCATACGCATTAGCCCTGATTGACACAATCGACCATCATTCCATTACTCCGGGATGGGTACTTTACAATTATCCCAGAGTGGAATTTGTTATAAAACTTCTACGACACAACAGATGCAACGAAGGTTGTGTTTACTGCAACACCCAACTGGATGTACTACATAACTTAAAAATATTTTTTGGATACGAACAATTCCGCACCTATGAGGGTGAGGCTCTTCAAGAACAAGCCGTTCAAGCAGCGGTAAAAGGCAAATCGTTACTGGCAATATTCCCTACCGGCGGTGGAAAATCGCTGACTTTTCAGCTACCGGCACTCATGTCCGGTCATTCGGTACATGGTCTTACGGTCGTTATCTCACCATTGCAGTCACTGATGAAAGACCAGGTAGATAATCTTGCCGACCGGGGAATTACTGATGCTGTAACCATTAATGGCCTATTAGACCCTATTACACGGGCACTATCAATACAAAGAGTACAAAATGGGGAAGCTTCCCTCTTATATATAGCCCCCGAAATGCTTCGTTCAAAAACCATTGAGAAAATTCTGATGGCGCGCCATGTAGTAAGATTTGTGATAGATGAAGCGCATTGTTTCTCTTCATGGGGACAGGATTTTAGAGTCGACTACCTTTATATTGGGAAATTCATCAGAAAATATCAACAGAAAAAAGGATGCAAAGAACCAATACCTGTGTCTTGTTTCACTGCCACGGCCAAACAGAAAGTTGTGCAAGACATTCGCGATTATTTCAAACAGACATTAAATTTAAATCTGGAATTGTATGCATCAACAGCCTCAAGAACAAACCTTCGCTATTCTGTCATACACGCTGAAACTGATGATGATAAATATTTAAAATTAAGAAGACTTATAGCTGAGTCCGATAGCCCTACCATTGTTTACGTATCGCGCACTAAACGTACTAAAGAACTTGCTGTAAAACTGACTCGTGACGGTTATAAAGCATTACCTTTCAACGGTAAGATGGAGTCAGAAGAAAAGATTGCCAACCAAGATGCATTTATGAACGACCAAGTACGCATCATTGTAGCAACTTCAGCCTTCGGTATGGGAGTCGATAAAAAAGATGTCGGACTTGTAGTACATTATGACATATCCGATTCACTGGAAAACTATGTCCAGGAAGCAGGAAGAGCCGGTCGCGATCCTAAACTCAGCGCACGTTGTTATGTACTTTACAGCGACAATGACTTGGACAAGCATTTTATACTGCTGAATCAAACCAAATTAAGTATCAGCGAAATACAACAAGTATGGAAGGCCATAAAGGACCTTACCAGACAACGTATGAGAGTCAATTGTTCTGCATTGGAAATAGCACGGCAGGCAGGTTGGGACGACTCCGTATCCGATATTGAAACCCGTGTTCGGACGGCATTGGCTACTTTGGAACAAAGCGGATACCTGATAAGAGGAAATAACGTACCCCATGTGTATGCTACGGGTATCACTGTAAAAAATATAGATGAAGCAAGAATGCGCATATCGGCATCATTGTTATTTGGCAGTGATGAAATAGAAAAGGCTGTTCGAATCATCAAATCACTGATTTCACAGAAATATATTACCAAAGCTCAAGACTCAGAGGCTGAATCACGAATTGATTATCTGGCAGATATATTAGGAATCAGTAAAAAAGAAATAATATCTGTTGTAGAGCGCATGCGTCAAGAAGGCATATTGGCAGATAGCAAAGATATATCCGCTTATCTACAGGATACCGGAGACTCGGAACGAAAATCGCAGGCTCTCCTCGAACGCTTTGCAAAACTCGAACGATATATTCTTAACCACATTCCCGATGAATCTTTACAAACATCATATAAGCAACTAAATGATAATGCCACAAACAGCGGAATCAATACATCCAAAGAAAAGGATATTCGGACATTGCTCTATTTTCTCTGTGTCAAAGGATACGTCAAAAAAGAAGAAGACGCTTCCCATAATATAACAATCAGTCGCCAGACAGATTTCGATTCAACCATCAAACAGTTTGAAAAACGGCTGGAAATAAGCCGTTTCACCATAGAATGGCTATACAAGTTAGTTGCCGATACGGAAAAAGAATGCTCACAAAACAAAACAGTCCAATTTTCCGTAGTAGAACTTCTAAATCAAATAAAGTCAAATCCCCAATCTCTTTTTAGCGAACCCGACAAACTACAGTTGGAAGATGTGGAAGAAGCCCTTCTTTATCTATCAAAAATCGGAGCATTAAAGCTTGAAGGCGGTTTCCTTATTCTTTATAATGCTATGAATATTCAAAGAATAAAGGATAACAAATCAAGATATAAACAAGACGACTACCGGATGCTTAACGAATTCTACAAGCAAAAAATCCAGCAAGTACATATTGTAGGGGAATACGCCAATTTAATGGTAAAGGATTATAATGCAGCATTGCAATATGTCCAAGACTACTTCCAGATGGACTACAAAAAGTTTGTCGCAAAATATTTTAAAGGAGAAAGAGTAAGTGAAATACAGCGCAACCTGACTCCTCAGAAATACAAGCAATTGTTCGGTCAACTATCCAAACGTCAAATGGAAATTATTTCCGACAAGGAATCGCGCTGCATCGTTGTTGCAGCAGGTCCCGGCAGTGGAAAAACACGCGTACTGGTCCATAAACTTGCATCACTCCTATTACTTGAAGATGTAAAGCATGAACAGCTCCTAATGCTGACATTTTCAAGAGCGGCTGCCACGGAATTCAAACAGAGGCTTATGGAGCTGATAGGAAATGCTGCCCATTTTATTGAGATAAAAACATTTCATTCCTATTGTTTTGACCTTTTAGGAAGAATAGGAAACCTTGAGGATGCCAAAGACATCGTCTCGAAAGCTGCCAAAATGATTAATCAAGGGGAAGTGGAACCAACCAAGATCGGTAAGACAGTACTTGTCATAGACGAGGCTCAGGACATGGGAAAAGAAGAATACGACCTTGTGAATGCCTTGATAGCCAATAATGAAGAGATGCGTGTTATAGCAGTGGGCGACGATGACCAAAACATTTATGAATTCCGCGGTTCGAATTCCCAATATATGTATCGACTGACACAAAATCCTGAAAGTAAGTTCATTGAGATGACTGAAAATTATCGCAGTACACATCATTTGGTAAATTTTGCCAATGAATTCGCTAAGAATATAGGCAAAAGAATGAAAAGCACCCCAATCATTTCAATGCGAAAAGAGAACGGATGGGTTGGAGTAACATATCATCAATCAAAGTATATGTATCAGCCACTGGTTGAAGAACTGCTTCATCAACGAGGAAGCGGGACCTCATGTGTGCTTACCCAAACAAACGAAGAAGCAGTCATTTTAACGGCTCTTTTGCGAAAGCATGCCATAAACAGCAAATTGATACAATCCATGGATGGCTTCCTTTTCTGGAATATGGCCGAGATGAGATATTTTTTGAGATATATAGAGAAACGGATAAAAACTCCTTTAATTCCGGAAGAGTTATGGGAAAAAGCGAAGCATGTAACCTACACCACTTATGAAAAAAGTAAAAGCTTGACATATGTAAAGCGTTGCATAGAACTATTTGAGCAAACCAATAAAGTAAAATACCATAGTGACTTCAAAGAATTTGTATTTGAGTCATCAGTAGAAGATCTCTGTGACATTTCGGGAACAGATGTTGTAGTATCAACCATCCATAAAGCCAAAGGAAGAGAATTCGATAATGTGTATATGCTCATATCCGATAATTACTCAAAAGACGACCATCTTATGCGTCGATATTATGTAGGAATGACCCGTGCTAAAAATCAACTGTTTATACATACGAATGGCAACTGCTTCAATCATATAAGCGCTGACAGACATTGTATCGACCGAAAAGAATATGCAATGCCCGAAGAAATAGTTCTGCAACTCTCCCACAAAGATGTCTTTCTGAAATTTTTTCAAGGACGCAAACAAGAGATATTAGCATTAAGAAGCGGAGATTCTCTGATTTACAAGGACTCTGTTTTATATACAGCCTCAACCAATAAAGCGGTAGCAAAATTATCACAGAATATGCAAGCCACAATGTGTGAGTAGGAAAAAAAGGGTTATAAAGTGAGAGCTGCGTATGTCCGATTTATTGTAGCATGGAAATCTAAAGACTCCCCAAAAGATGAACCGGAAACAGCCGTCTTATTAGCAGACTTACTACTTTCATTATAACCTAAGATACATAATCCTCAATCCAAACAAATAAGGAAAACCATGCGGATAATAAGAAAAGCGTGCAACTCATTGAGCTGCACGCTTTTGCTTATTGTTTATTATCTTGTTTCCTTATCGGAATCATTTCACTTCCTCAAAATCAACAGTATCTCTGTATGAGCAACTTGCGTGAACGTGTTGCAAATATAGTGCAAACCAAAAAATAAGCATCCATAAGCAACCACAGCTCTTTACTGCAAAAGTATAATTTAATTTCATAAATATATAATGAAAATACATAAAAACACAATAAGAAATTATAATATTATTCATAGATCTCTTTATTTACTAGTCACAATAAATACGCATCAATAAAAGAATACTTAAAATCAAAAAGAAAGGAGAATTCTGTTAGAAACACTATTTTATTATTACCTTTGCTAATAATCCCAAAAACATAGAATAATGAATACAGAAAGTATGCAGATAATTATTGGTATAGGACAAATTTTAGCAGTAGCTATAATACCTATTATTGTGTGGTGGTTAGGTATTAAATATCAAGACAGAAAAGCTAAAAAAGAAGCTCAAATGAGACTTTTTCTTACTTTAATGGCAGATAGAAAGTCAAATCCTATAACTAAAGAATGGGTAGATGCATTAAATACTATTGATGTAGTATTCCAAGACAATAAAAAAGTCAGACATGCTTGGAGAGAGTATCTAGATAGCCTGAATGAAAAATCCCCTCATTTCGATAGTAGCAACTCTTTTAGACTAGATTTACTTTCTGAAATGGCTATGGCTTTAGGGTATAAAAATCTAAAACAGACCGAAATAGATCGTTTTTATTCTCCTAAATATTTTGGCTCCCAAATGAGTCGTCAGGAGATCCTATTTCAAGAAAATCTTCGTGTATTAATGCATTCAAAAAACTGTTCTGAGGGATTCTCCGAAGAAGAGTATCAACAACATTATAGCGAATTGATAGAAAAAGATGGGAATATCTAAAATAAAAGGGTGTAAATAAAACGATGCCAATTCATAACAATACATTAATAGCGGAATGCTCGTCTTACGATTTTAAGGAAATGCTGGAACGTAAGAAGGTAAAGTCATGGCTTAAATCTGTGTCGGCTTTTGCCAATACGGACGGTGGCAGCTTGTTCTATGGAGTAAACGATGACGGAGTGATTGTCGGTTTGGAGAATCCGCAAGCAGATGCCGACTTTATCAGTGAAATGATAAAGGCAAGACTTGACCCTGTACCGGAAGTTCAACTTATCCCGATTGAACATGAAGGACGTACCCTGCTTGAAGTGAGAGTAAAGGCGGGAACGCTGACACCATATTATTATTATCAAGCCGGAACACGTACAGCTTATACACGCGTCGGTAATGAAAGTGTAGAGTGCAATTCGCAACAACTTCTTTCATTGGTATTAAAAGGTACGCACATGACCTGGGATTCGCTACCTACACAAGTAGATGTCAACAAACATTCTTTCGTTATCCTTGCCAACACTTTCCGCGAACAAACCCATCAGGAATGGAATGATAAGTATTTGGAGTCATTCGGACTTGTCACATCTGACGGTAAACTGACCAATGCAGGATTGCTGTTTGTGGATAATTGCACTGTATTCCAATCACGTATTTTCTGCACACGTTGGACAGGACTTTATAAAGACGATGCTATCAGTTCCGTGGAACATCGGGCAAATCTTGTATTGCTTTTGAAATATGGTATGGACTTCATCAAGAATTATACCATGAGCGGATGGGTGAAGATGCCGAACTATCGACTTAACCTCCCCGACTATTCCGATCGTGCAATCTTTGAAGGGTTAGTAAACCATCTTATCCATAGAGATTACACAGTAATGGGTGGTGAAGTACATATTGACATCTATGATGACCGAGTAGAATTGGTATCACCAGGAGCAATGCTTGATGGTACACAAATTCAAGACCGGGACATATACAAAGTGCCGTCCATGCGCCGTAATCCAGTTATTGCGGATATGTTTACTCAATTGGACTATATGGAGAAACGTGGTTCGGGCTTAAGGAAAATGCGGGAACTTACGGAGAAACTGCCTAATTTCCTGCCGGGCAAAGAACCACAATATCAAACGGAAGCAATTTCTTTCTATACCACATTCTATAATTTGAATTGGGGAGAGAACGGAAGGATACCTATAGAGGAAGTTGCCAACAGGGTAAATAGTAGCCTCGAAAAGTACTCTATTGATGAAGAATCTTCAGTGAAAACTTTCGGTGATTTACAGAAATCTTCGGTGAAAACCTTCGGTGATTTGCAAAATTCTTCGGTGAAACAAAAGCGATTGGGACGGACTGCACAAAGCATTCTTGACCTTGTAATATCAGATGGCTCTATATCTCAAGATAAGATGGCGGAAAAAATAGGAGTCAGTAAACGAGCCATTGAAATGCAGATTGCAAATCTAAAAGCCAAAGGATTGCTTGTCAGAGAGGGAGCAGATCATGGTGGCTATTGGCGTATTGTAATTAATCCTAAAGCAGAAGAATAGACCTATGGGAATATATCTTATACCACTCTGTGTTATAGTTGCCATTTTGGTAATCGCTTTTTTGTTTGCTTCTTTACAGCAAGTAAAACATAAAACTCGATATATAGTGCTTTATGTAATAGCCATCATCATGCTATTTGCCGTTATTCCTATCAATGAATATTTGACTAAGTTTACGCAAATTTCAAGTGAAGAATACCAGCTTATTTTAATATTCGATATTGCGGTGGGATATTTTTGTATGTACATTGCAGGTTTGTTGAAATTCAATCTTCTTAAACAAAAAAATCAAGCATTAGAAAATGCCTTGACAGAAAAGCAACAAAAAAATGTAAATGCTCTATTAAAACATCAAAATGAAAAGCAAAAATCACTTCTCAAAGGAGAACTTGAATGGTTAACAGAAAAAATCAAAGTATTTACTGAGGAAGAGCAGAAAGCTATTCTTGCCTGTGCCTGCGCATTTGCAGAACATGACTTGATAATCGCTCCATCAATATCTATTCAGCAAAAAGATACATGTAGTCAGCAAGACCTTATGTATTTTGTTTGTTCTGCTTTTTTCAACATGGGTAAGAAGCGTAATGATATTGTAAGTTTCTT
>OLVR01002427.1_pt1 | contig 14152 bp, 10 predicted proteins | sample 1673261 | NCBI WGS metagenome assembly OLVR01 (sample SAMEA3178938, study PRJEB25190) | human gut metagenome | biome: human gut; feature: human-associated habitat; material: faeces | place: Austria | collected 2013 | reverse complement strand
TTGGCGAACTTGTAGGTGGTGGACTCCAGCGGCGTGCCGTAGAGGGAGTAGTCGATGTCCTCGGCGTTCTTCCACTCCTTGCACTTGTCGTTCATCTTTTGCATGATGGACAGGGCGAAGGGGGTGGCGGAGGGGTCGGTGTGGCTCTTGCCGGTCATGAACTTGACGCACTCATACAGACCTGCATAGCCCAGAGAGATGGTGGAATAGCCGCCGTAGAGCAGCTTGTCGATGACCTCACCTTTTTTCAGGCGGGCCAGAGCGCCGTACTGCCACAGGATGGGGGCGGCGTCGGAGGTGGTACCCTTCAGGCGCTCGTGGCGGCAGCGCAGCGCACGGTGGCACAGCTCCAGCCGCTCGTCGAAAAGCTTCCAGAATTTCTCGATGTTGCCGCCGGAGGACAGGGCCACGTCCGGTAGGTTGATGGTGACCACGCCCTGATTGAACCGGCCATAGTATTTGTGCTTGCCGGGCTCGTAATTCCCGGCGTTGGCGATGTTGCCCACCCCGGCGTCGGTGAAGCGGTCGGGGGTCAGGAAGGAGCGGCAGCCCATGCAGGTATACACGTCGCCCTTGAGCTCCTTCATCTTCTTCTCGGAGATGTAGTCCGGCACCATGCGCCGGGCGGTACATTTGGCCGCCAGCTCCGTCAGGTACCAATAGGGGGAGTCCTCGTGGATGTTGTCCTCCTCCAGCACATAGATCAGCTTGGGGAAGGCGGGGGTGACCCACACACCCTGCTCATTCTTGACGCCCTGATACCGCTGGAGGAGCATCTCCTCCACGATCATGGCAAGATCCTTCTTCTCCCGCTCGTCGTGGGCCTCGTTGAGGTACATGAACACGGTGATGAAGGGGGCCTGTCCGTTAGTGGTCAGCAGCGTCACCACCTGATACTGGATGGTCTGTACGCCGCGGCGGATCTCCTCCCGCAGGCGAGTCTCCACCAGCTCGTGGATCTTCTCCTCGCCGGGGTCGAAGCCAATGGAGTCCATCTCCGCCTGAACGATCTTGCGGATCTTCTGGCGGCTGACCTCCACGAAGGGGGCCAGATGGGTCAGGCTGATGGACTGGCCGCCATACTGGTTGCTGGCCACCTGGGCCACGATCTGGGTGGCGATGTTGCAGGCGGTGGCGAAGCTGTGGGGCCGCTCGATGAGGGTACCGGTGATGACGGTGCCGTTTTGCAGCATATCCTCCAGATTCACCAGATCGCAGTTGTGCATATGCTGGGCATAATAATCCGTGTCGTGGAAGTGGATGATGCCCTCCTCGTGAGCCTCCACGATCTCACGGGGCAGCAGCAGGCGGTTGGTGATGTCACGGCTCACCTCGCCGGCCATGTAGTCCCGCTGGGTGGAGTTCACCACCGGGTTCTTATTGGAGTTCTCCTGCTTGGCCTCCTCGTTGTTGCACTCGATGAGGGAGAGGATCTTGTCGTCGGTGGTGTTGGAGCGGCGCACCAGAGAGCGGGTGTAGCGGTAGGTAATGTAGTGCTTGGCCACCTCGAAGGCCCCATGGGCCATGATGTGGTGCTCCACCATGTCCTGAATCTCCTCCACGGTGGCGGCACGGTTCATTTTCTGACATTGCAGCTCCACGGATTCAGCGATGCGGCGGATCTGCACCGGGGTCATGCGGTCGGCCTCGTCCACGTCCTCGTTGGCCTTGGTGATGGCTACAATGATCTTGGTGATGTCAAAGGCCACCTCGGAGCCGTTGCGCTTGATGATCTTCATTCTCTTTCTCCTCCTTGCCGTATGAAAAGTCGCCACAAGGCGGCTATGAATGCGAACACTGTTATCATACACTATATATGGTGGTGATGCAAGGGGGAGAGCCAAAATATAGACGAAAACCAGAACCAAAAATCCAGAGGGAAATTTGTCAATACTTCACAATCGACACAAGATAAGGGATATTGCGGAGAAAAGAAAGCACAAAATATAGTGATCCTGCGGAAAAACGCCGGGGAAGCGGGAGGATTTTCACAGAAGGGGCCTCGTTTTTTTCGGGAAAGTGTGGTATATTGGGAAAAACGGATACGAAAGGGGCGGATCACGGGATGGAACTGCGGGAACTGCTGGAGATCGGGCCGGGACTGACGGCGCTTATCGGCGGCGGCGGCAAGACCACGCTGATGTATCATCTGGCGTCGGAGCTGCGGCAGCAGGGGACGGTGCTGGTGTGTACCACCACCAAGATATGGCCTCCGGCGCACCTGAGGGTCTGCACGGAGGAGGGGACGCTGCGGGAGGAGCTGCGCCGCCGGGGCATCGCCTGCGCCGGAATGCCTGCGGAGCAGGGAAAGCTGACGGCTCCGGCCATAGATGGCTGGGAGACCATGGCGGATTTCGTGCTGGTGGAGGCGGACGGCTCGGCGGGGCGGCCCTTCAAGGCCCATGCCGACTGGGAGCCGGTGCTGCCGGAGGAGCGGCAGGCTACGGTGCTGGTGATGGGGGCCGACGGCTTCGGCAAGCCCATCAGCCGCATGGCCCATCGGCCGGAGCTGTATGCCCGGCTGGCGGGCGCCACGGAGGATCAGGAGGTAACGCCGGAGCTGGCGGCCCGTGTGGTGCGTCTGGAGGGACTCCACGACCGGGTGTTCCTGAATCAGGTGGACCGGGCGGAGGAGTGGCCACTGGCCCGGCGGCTGGCGGCGGCGCTGGACTGTCCCGTGACGGCGGGGACCCTGCGGGAGGGCCGGTGGCAGCGGCTGAAGTGACGGCGGAAAAAATTTTGCGGATAGGGCTTGCATCCGCTGGTCATCTGTGGTATAGTATGCCCAGTAAAAACATATGCCCCTAAGATGCGGACAGAATCCAAGGAGACTGGCCGGGGAGGGGACTCTGGAGAAGCTCACGACAGTGAGTGCCGAAGGTGCAAGGCCTACGGGCCGAATCTCTCAGGCAAAAGGACAGAGCGACCGGGCCGCCTTATGGGCGGCGGATTGGTGGTTTCTCCGGAGTCGCTGGCACAGGCCGGCGGCTCCTTTTTTCGCAGAGGGGCAGGGAGGAGACACATTATGGAAGCGGTATTGCAGGTGGTACAGCGCATCAACTTTTATCTGTCGGATTATATTCTGGTGTTCCTGCTCATCGGTACGGGTCTGTATTTCTCCGTCCGCACCCGATTTGTGCAGGTACGGTGCTTCGGTGAGGGGATGCGGGCGGTGTTCGGAGAGTTCAATATGCGGGGCGGTAGGCAGAAGGGGGGCCTGTCCTCCTTTCAGGCCCTGACCACCGCTATCGCCGCTCAGGTGGGTACCGGCAACATCATTGGCGCCTGCGGAGCCATCCTGCTGGGCGGGCCGGGGGCCATCTTCTGGATGTGGATCATCGCCTTTTTCGGCATGGCCACCATCTACGCCGAGGCGGTGCTGGCTCAGGAGACCCGCCGGGTGGCCGAGGACGGCAGCGTCAGCGGCGGGCCGGTGTACTATATCAGGCGGGCCTTTCCGGGGAGGTTCGGCACATTTTTAGCGGGCTTTTTCGCCGTGGCACTGATCTTGGCGCTGGGCTTCATGGGGTGCATGGTGCAGTCCAATTCCATCGGGGAGACCTGCGCTGCCGCCTTCGGTGTGCCGTCGTGGGCGGTGGGCATTGCGGTGGCGGTGCTGGCGGCGGTGGTGTTTCTGGGAGGCATCCAGCGCATTGCCGGGGTCACGGAGAAGCTGGTGCCGGTTATGGCGGCGCTGTATCTGCTGGGGGGATTTGTGGTGCTGGTGTGCCGGATCCGGTACCTGCCGGAGGCGGTGGGGATGATCTTCCGCTACGCCTTCGTCCCCAACGCCATCATCGGCGGCAGCTTGGGCTATGCCCTGAAAATGGCCGTCAGTCAGGGGGTCAAGCGGGGGCTGTTCTCCAATGAGGCGGGCATGGGCTCCACACCTCACGCCCACGCCATGGCCAAGGTGAAGCATCCCCACGAGCAGGGAGTGGTGGCTATGACGGGTGTGTTCATCGATACCTTCGTGGTGCTGACCATGACGGCGCTGGTGGTGATCTCCACCCTGTATGCAGGAAACGGCATCCTCTCCGCCGGGGCGGCGGAGGGCGTCAGCAAGGCCAACATGGCGCAGCTGGCCTTCGGCACGGTGCTGGGCAGCCGGGCAGGCAGTATGTTCGTGGCGCTGTGCCTGCTGTTCTTCGCCTTTTCCACCATCCTCAGCTGGAACTTCTTCGGGCGGCTCAACGTATCGTGGCTGCTGGGGGAGAAGGCCGTGGGGGTGTATTCGGTGCTGGCCATCGGGTTCATCTTTCTGGGCTCGTGCCTGTCCAACGACTTGGTATGGGAGCTGGCGGATCTATTCAACCAGCTGATGGTGCTGCCCAACGTACTGGCGCTGGTGACGCTGGGCGGACTGGTGGAAGCGGCCTGCCGGAGGAAGTAACGGCGGCGGGGACGGGAGGCCGTCCCCGCTTTTCGGTGTTCTGCCCATAGACTTTTCCGGCGGGATGTAGTATCATGAGAGGCAAGATATCTGGCCCTGCGGGGCAGAGGAGGAACGGACATGGAATCCACACTGAGGCGCACCTGGGCGGAGATCGATCTGGATGCGCTGGCGCATAATTATCAAACACTGCGGCGGCGGACGGGGACAAGGTTCGTGGGCGTGGTGAAGGCGGACGCCTATGGCCACGGGTCGGTGCAGGTGTCCCGAGTGCTGGAGGAGCTGGGGGCGGACTATCTGGCGGTGTCCAGTCTGGACGAGGCCATGGAGCTGCGGGCCGGGGGTATCCATATGCCCATTCTGATTCTGGGCCATACGCCGCCGGAGCGGGTGGAGGAGCTGCTGCGCTACCACATCACGCAGACGGTGACCTGCGAAGCCAAGGCACTGGAGTACAGCGCCGAGGCGGTGCGCTGCGGCGGCACGCTGAAGGTCCACATCAAGGTGGAGACCGGGATGTCCCGGCTGGGCTTCCTGTGCGGAGGTGACCACTTCGAGACGGGGGTGGCGGGCATCTGTGCTGCCTGCACCCTGCCGGGACTGGAGGCGGAGGGTATCTTCACCCATTTCGCTGTGTCCGATGAGGCGGATGCGGAGAGCGACGCCTATACACGGGGACAGTTCGACCTGTTCTGCCGGGTCATCGGGGCGGTGGAGCAGCGGCTGGGACGGAGGTTCCCCCTGCGGCACTGCGCCAACACCGGGGCGGTGGCCCGGTGGCCGGAGACGTATCTGGATATGGTGCGGCCGGGGCTGCTGCTGTATGGCTGCGGTGAATTTGCCGGGCAGCTTGGCCTGCGGCCTGTGATGACACTGAAAACCACCGTCAGCACCATCAAGGTCTATGAGCCGGGGACCTCCGTCAGCTATGGGCGGCGGTTCGTCACGGACCGCACCACCCGCATGGGCGTGGTGCCTTACGGTTACGCCGACGGATTTTTCCGGTGCCTGTCCGACCGGTGGCAGATGATGACGGCGGAGGGGCCTGCCCCCCAGCGGGGACGCATCTGCATGGATATGTGCATGATCGATCTGACGGATCGGCCCGGCGTGGACGTGGGGGACGAGGTGGAGATCTTCGGGCCGGACAACTCCGTCAACGATATGGCGGAGCAGGCGGGAACCATCCCCTATGAGCTGACCTGCGCCGTCAGCAAGCGGGTACCCCGCATCTATCTGCGGCAGGGACAGGAGATCGCACGGGAGCTGCTGCTGCGGTTTTGACGAAATAGTAAAAGAGGGCTGTGGCAAATGCCACAGCCCTCTTTTTCGGAGAAAACGATTACAGATCCAGCTTCAGGTCGCCGGGCTTGATCCAGCCCCACTTCCGCAAAGGCATGGCGAACAGCCACGTCAGCACCGCCGGCAACACGAAGGAGATCAGCACCAGCCCCAGCCAGTCCATGGCGCCGATGCCGGGCTTCAGTCCGGCGGCCACGTCGCTGACCCAGCCGGTATATACGCCGATCTGCCCCACCAGCCCGCAGGTGCCCATGCCGCTGGACACGGCGGGGCCGTTCATTTGCAGCTCAAAGACGCAGGTGGCGATGGGGCCGGTGACGGCGGCGGCCAGCGTGGGGGGGATCCAGACACGGGGATTGCGGACGATGTTGCCCATTTGCAGCATACTGGTGCCAAGTCCCTGCGCCGCCAGACCGCCCCAGCGGTTCTCCGGGAAGCTCATGACGGCGAAGCCGATCATCTGGGCGCAGCAGCCTGCCACGGCGGCGCCGCCGGCCAGACCCGTCAGGCCCAGCGCCAGACAGATGGCGGCGGAGGAGATGGGCAGCGTCAGAGCCACACCGATGACCACGGAGACGATGATCCCCATGAAGAAGGGCTGGAGCTCCGTGGCCCACATGATGGCCTGTCCCACGGCGGAGGCGGCCTTACCCACCGGGGCAGCGATGAGGGCGGCGAAGCCGATACCCGCCAGCACCGTGACGATGGGCGTCACCAGAATGTCGATCTTAGTCTCCTTACTGACGGCCTTACCCAGCTCGGCGGCCAGAATGGTGACGAACAGCACCGCCAGCGGGCCGCCGGCTCCGCCCATCGAGTTGGTGGCGAAGCCCACGGGGATCAGGGAGAACAGCACCAGCGGCGGGGCCTCCAGTGCCCGGCCGATGGCTACCGCCATGCCGGGGCCCACCATGGCGGAGCACAGGCCGCCGATGGTGTAGGCCACGGCCCCCTCGCCCTTGCCGATGGTGACGATGCTCTCCGTCAGGAAGCCGATGTGCAGCTGCGTCCCCAGAGTGTTGAGGATGGTCCCCACCAGCAGGGTGCAGAAGAGACCCTGCGCCATAGCTCCCATGGCGTCGATGAAGTAGCGCTTGGCGGAGAATGCGATGTTCTTCCGGGCCAGAAATGCTTTGAATTTGTTCATGAGTGTCCCTCTCTTATTGGTAAACTTTGGTGTCTTGACACATGACCACTTCCCCATATTATAGCGGCTCTTTTCCATTTGTCAACAGAAAAATTCCCGGCGGAGGGAGGGCCTCCGCCGGGAAAAGGGGAAATGGTCGTTCTTTTAGGGTCGGTGGTCACTCCACCAGAAAGCCCCGCTGGCGCAGAAGCTGCAGCAGATGCTCATAGGCGGTCTCGTCCGGGCAGGAGAGGGTGTGCAGATGCACGCCGCCGGTGAGCTGGGACAGGGGGGCGGCCCCATCCATGCGCTTCATGAACTGATCCACGTCCAGACGGCTGGACAGGTGCAGGGGAGCGGTAAGCTGCCCGTAGACCGGGTGCTCCACGATGACGTCCACCACGGTACAGCCGCAGTCCACCATGGCGTCGAGCTCGTCCCGTGTCTCCCCGGCAGAGTGCATACAGGCGATGCGGCGCAGCAGGCCATTTTGTGCGGGGATCACATAGCCCCGTGCGGTGGCGGTGATCTCCTGACCGGCGGCACGCAGCAGGGCGATATCCCCCACGATGATCTGACGGCTGACGCCCAGCTCCTGGGAAAGGGTCGTGGCGCTGATAGGCGCTTGGGATGCGGAAAGTAGCCGGGCGATTTGCTGGCGGCGCTCCGAAGCAGTCATAGCAGACATGGCAAGGTCTCCTCTTTTGAAAATCTCTGGTCATTATACACCAACTGCCATTTTTTGGCAAGCACTTTTTAGCGTATAGAGAGGCTGTTTTCTGTTATGTGACGAAAACGTGACGAAACTATGGGGGATTTGGCGGAAAGGATTTCACTATCTGCGCTGTGTATGCGAAAATCGCTGTAAAATGGGATTATGAAACCTTACTAATATGAGATAAAATTAATGTGGATGCTAAAATTTAGCGGCGGGAGGGCGTGGAATGATACCGACGACAGAAAGCGGCAGGCTTTTTCCCGGCGGGCGAATTGACAAGGGGAGCGGTGTGTGTTACAATTTGGTTACAAGTGTATGGTTCTATTAAAGAAGGGAGTTATTCAAATGGCTGAAAACAAAAAGACCGAGGGTCTCATCTATAAAAACCACCCTCTGCGCCGTATCGACAACATCATTTACTACGGCAGCATGGCGGACAAGTACATCATTATGCTGCAGATCCTGGACACCAAGAAGGAGCAGGACATGGACGTGGCCACCCGTGTGTCCGTCCAGCTCCAGCTCACCGACCCCGACCTGAAGAGCCGGGACCGGGTGGTGAAGAAGAGCGAGAAGGACAGCCTCTATGCCGCCATGGACGTGGGCTCCATCTGGCTGGAGCGGGCTCTGGCCGGGAAATAAGCGAGAGAAAGGGTGTCCGGCATGACACGAAAATTTCTGCTGGCGGCGCTGGTGATCCTGTTGGCGGCTTTGTGTACGGTACATCTCACCACGGAGCGCACGCCGCCGGAGAATGTGGTTTCCCCCGCCGTCCACTTGGGCATGGTGGTGCCAAGAGAGGCGCTGGAGAAGCTGAAGGCGGCGGAGACTGCGGCTCTGGCGGCCCCCCAGACGGCGGAGCCGACGGCAGACGTGACAGCGGAGCCTGCGGAGGAGGAGAGCCTTCCGGCGACGGATACCTCCGTGCTGGCGGCGGCTGTCACCACTGACGCCCTCTACATCCGCCGCAGCGGCGATTGGGACGCCGAGGCGCTGGCGCTGGTGGACTATGGCACCACGGTGGCCGTCACGGGAAAGAGCGGCGGCTGGTATCAGGTGCGCTACGACGGCATCGAGGGCTATCTCTCCGGGGACTATCTGGACCTGCGAACCTCCGGCCTGACCGGCTACGGACAGGTGACGGCGGATGCACTGAATCTGCGTTCCGGGGCCGGTACCGGCTATGAAACGGTGACATCCCTCCCCAATGGGGCGTGGGTGTCGGTGTCCGGGTTTGAAGACGGATGGTTTTATGTAGACTACGATGGAGTGAGCGGCTACGTCTCCGGGGACTATCTGGAGCTGTCTGCCTCCCGGTCCAAAGCCGGGGGAAATACGTCCTCCGATACTGGTTCCTCCGGCAGCTCCGATGACCTGCCCAGCGGCGGCGCCGCCGGAACGGCTTCCGGCTCTGCGTCGGAGCTGGTGGCGCTGGCCCTGTCCTATCAGGGAGTGTCTTACGCCTATGGCGGGGCGTCCCCCAGCGGCTTTGACTGCTCCGGCTATACCATGTACATTTATCAGCAGTTCGGAGTGTATCTGCCCCACGGGGCCACGGATCAGCTGAGCTACGGCACGGCGGTGGGCTTCGGGGAACTGCAGCCGGGGGATCTGGTGTTCTTTCAGGATGCGGATTTCTCCTCCAGCGCCGCCTCCCACTGCGGCATCTACATCGGAGACGGGCAGTTCATCCACGCCACCTCCGATTCCCGCTTCAACTGTGTGAAGATCACATCCTTCAGCGAGAGCTACTATGCCAGTCACTTCCTGACGGGCCGGCGGTTGTTCTGAGGGGATAAGAGAACAAAAAGCATCGCATCTGCTATGCAGATGCGATGCTTTTTTTCATATCTTTATCGTGTTATGTTACCTATCAAAACAGGCCGGAGATGACGCCGTTTTCGTCCACGTCGATGGCCTCTGCCGCCGGGGTCTTGGGCAGACCCGGCATGGTGAGAATGTCCCCCGTCAGGGCCACGATGAACCCGGCTCCGGCGGAGACCTTCACCTTCCGCACCGTCAGGATGAAGTCCTGAGGGGCCCCCAGCTTTGTGGGGTCATCGGAAAGACTGTACTGGGTCTTGGCCACGCACACCGGCAGGCCGCCGAAGCCCAGCTCCGTCAGGCGGTTGATCTCCCGGTCGGCCTCCTCGGTATAGGCCACATTGTGGCCGCCGTAGATTCTTTGGGTCAGGGCCAGCAGCTTGTCCCGGATGGGAAGGGCGGCATCGTAGGCGAAGCGGAAGTGGTTCTCCCGCTCCAGCGCCCGCAGGACGCCGTGGGCCAGCTCCATGCCGCCCCGGCTGCCCTTCTCCCACACCTCCGACAGGGCCACCTCTGCCCCATAGGCGGCACAGGCATCCTGCACCAGTGCCAGCTCCGCCGCCGAGTCGCTGGTGAAGCGGTTCAGGGCCACCACTGCCGGCAGATCGTAGATCTGCGTGATGTTCTCAATGTGCCGCAGCAGATTGGGAAGGCCTCGGCGCAGGGCTGCCGTGTCCTCCGTGGCCAGCTGGGTCTTATCGGCGCCCCCGTGGAGTTTCAGGGCCCGGACCGTGGCCACGATCACCACCGCATCCGGACGCAGTCCCGCCCTACGGCACTTGATATCCAGAAACTTTTCGGCCCCCAGATCAGCGCCGAAGCCCGCCTCCGTCACCACATAGTCCCCCAGCCGCAGAGCGGCCTTGGTGGCGGCCACGCTGTTGCAGCCGTGGGCGATGTTGGCGAAGGGACCGCCGTGGATGATGGCGGGAGTCCCCTCCAGCGACTGGGCCAGATTGGGGCGGATGGCGTCCTTCAATAGGGCGGCCATGGCCCCCGCAGCCTTCAGATCCCCGGCAGTCACCGGCTGGCCGTGGCCGTTGTATCCCACGATCATCCGGGCCAGACGGGCCTTCAAGTCCGTCAGATCCTCCGCCAGACACAGCACCGCCATGACCTCCGTGGCCACGGTAATGTCAAAGCCCTCCTCACGGGGGACGCCGTTTCCCTTGCCCCCCAAGCCGCAGAGGATGTACCGCAGCTGGCGGTCGTTCATGTCCACGCAGCGCCGCCATGTCACCTGTTGGATGTCCAGAGCGTTGCCCTGATAGATGTGGTTATCCACCATGGCCGCCAGCAGGTTGTTGGCGGCGCCGATGGCGTGGAAGTCGCCGGTGAAATGGAGGTTGATGTCCTCCATGGGGGCCACCTGCGCCCAGCCGCCGCCGGTGGCTCCGCCCTTGAGGCCGAACACCGGCCCCAGAGACGGCTCCCGCAGGGCCAGCACCGTCTTTTTCCCCAGCGCCGACAGGCTGTCCGCCAGTCCAATGCTGGTGGTGGTCTTCCCCTCCCCGGCGGCAGTGGGGTTGATGGCTGTGACCAGGATCAGCTTCCCGGTCTGGGGCTTGCCCGCCGTGGCGGAGGGCAGCAGCTTGGCCTTATAGCGGCCATAGCACTCCAGCTGCTCCTCCGTCAGGCCCAGCTTTGCGCCGATGGCGGTGATAGGGAGGAGGGGGCAGTTCTGTGCGATCTCGATATCGGTTTTCATGAGTCAGTCCTCCTTGCGCTGCCGTCTGCGGGAGGCAGAGATGGTATTTTCCATGAGCATGGCCCGTGTCATGGGGCCTACGCCCCCCGGCACGGGGGTGATATAGGCCGCCTTTTCTGCCACGGCGGCGAAGTCCACGTCGCCGCAGAGCTTGCCCTCATCATTGCGGTTCATGGCCACATCCACGACCACGGCGCCGGGCTTGACCATGTCGGCGGTGATGAGACCACGGCGGCCCACGGCGGAGATGAGGATGTCCGCCCGGCGGCACTGCTCCGCCAGATCCGGCGTGCGGCTGTGGCAGACGGTGACGGTGGCGTCCTCCGCCAGAAGCAGCAGGGCCATGGGCTTTCCCACGATGTTGCTGCGGCCTATCACCACACAGTGTTTCCCGACGGGGGAGATACCATACGCCCGCAGCAGGGCCATGACCCCGGCGGGGGTGCAGGGCAGGAACCGGGGCAGGCCCAGCATCAGGCGGCCCACATTTTCCGGATGGAAGGCGTCCACATCCTTCTCCGGGCGGATGGCCTCCAACACGGCCCGGCTGTCCAGCCCCTCCGGAAGGGGAAGCTGCACCAGAATTCCGTCCACGTCCTCCCGGCGGTTCATGTCCTCCACCAGCGCCAGCAGCTCCTGCTGGGTGGCTTCGGCAGGCAGGTGATGGTTCAGGCACCGCACCCCGCACTGGGCGCAGTCTTTCTCCTTGTTGCGGACGTATACGGCGCTGGCAGGGTCGTCCCCCACCAGAATCACCGCCAGACCCGGCTGGCGGGGCAGGGCGGCGGCCTTCTGCCGCAGCCGCTCCCGCATCCGGGCGGACAGGGCCTTGCCGTCTAACAGCACGGCGCTCATGACGGATCCTCCGTCGGAGCTTCGCCGGAGGGTTCCTCTTGGGAGGGAGCCTCCGTCTCGGAAGAGACAGCTTCGGCGGGAGCATCCTCAGTGGGGGTCGCCTGAGCGGGAGACTCAGCTGCCGGGGCGACAGCCGCTTCGGCTGCGGCGGCGTTGCGGGCCGCCACGATGTTGACATACAGCTCCTCCGGCTTGTGGGGGTGGAGCTTGATGTGGTAGTACAGCATGAAGAGGGACACGAACACCATCACAAGGCTCAGAGCCTGAGACACCCGGATGGGCTGGCCGCCGATGGTCCAGTTGAAGAGGTACAGGCTGTCGGTCCGCAGGCCCTCGATCCAGAAGCGGCCGATGCCGTACCACAGGAAGTAGAACCAGGTGTTCTCGCCGTCGAAGCGGCGGGCCTTGGATACCACGAAGATAATGAGCAGCAGGCCCACCAGATTCCACAGGCTCTCATACAGGAACGTGGGGTGGACCTCCACCAGCTGGCCGGTGACGGTGGTCAGCTGCATCCGCCAGGGCAGGGTGGTCTCGGCGCCGAAGGCCTCCCGGTTCATGAAGTTGCCCCACCGGCCGATGCACTGGCCGATGAGCAGGCCCATCACCGCAAGGTCCAGCATGGCTCCCAGCTTATAGCCCTTGTGGCGGCTGACGCAGATGCCCACGATGACCACGGCGATGACGGCGCCGTAGATGGCAAGGCCGCCGTCCCAGATGGCGATGGCCTTGCGGAAGCTGAAGCTGCCGTCGCTGTTTTTGAACTGATCCAGATAGAACAGCACATAGTAAATTCTTGCCCCCACGATGGCGCAGGGGATGCCCCACAGAACGCTGTCCAGCAGGTCGTCCTCGGTGATGCCGTACTTGGATTTCTGGTTCATGCACCACCAGATGGCGATGACCAGACCAAGGGCGATGAGGATACCGTACCAGTAGATGCCGTTGCCGATGTCCAGCGCCTTGGAGCTGGCGGTAAAGGCCCAGTCCCCGAACAGACCGGGGAACCGGATGGGGCTGTCAGTCATAATTTGCATGATGATTCCTCCTTGGGATAAAGTGCAGAGCGCCGTGCGCTCGAAGGGGTGGGGTGGATTCAGGCCTGCGCCGCCAGCTCACGGGCCAGCCGCTCCACCACACCGGGGGCGTAGGGCAGCTCCAGCCCGGCAGCTGCCAGCGTTTCGGCGTAGAGCTTGCTGCCGCCGGAGGCGCACAGGGCGTGATATCTGGCCCAGCCGTCCACGGGGTCGGCGTCATAGGCGGCCTTCAGCTGCTGGGCGCAGACGATGGAGAGGGCGTAGCTCACCACATAGCGGGGGAGCATATAGATGGCCATGTTGGTGAACAGATCGCAGCCGGCCAGCACCTGCTGCCGCCACGGCTCGTTGTTCTGTGCCCGGCCGAAGGCCTTCTCCGTGCGGTCGAACTCCTCCGCCCACTGAGAAAGAGAGGCATCCGGGTGCTCATAGAGCCACGTCTCGAAGGTGTGGATGGAGCAGAAGGCGCACAGCTCCTTGATGAAGTCGTAGCGGTGCTCCGTCAGGAACTGGGGGGCGTGAGGGCCGAAGAAGTCCCGTGCATAGGGGAGGGTCAGCAGCTCCATGGTCTTGGAGTGGACCTCCGCCAGATCGGGACTCAGCCCCACATAGTCCGCCAGCGGCTGGCTGCGGTAGGAGAGGTAGCCCTGAAGGCCGTGGCCCAGCTCATGGGTATAGACGGTGACGTCGGAGCCGGTGCCGTCGCAGTTGGCGAAGATGAAGGGCATCCCGCAGGGGGCACCCAGCATATCGCAGAAGCCCATGCCGGAGATTTTATTGGGAGAGCCTGCCACGTCCAACAGGTCGTGGCGGACCATCTCGTCGAAGAAATGTCCCGCCTCCGGACTCAAGGCGTGATACATCCGGCCAGCGGCCTTGGGCAGCTCCTCTGCCGCCACGGGGACGGCGTTGCCCTCTGGGAACACCAGCGCCCGGTCATAGGGCAGCAGCGTTTCCACCCCCAGCCGCTGGCGCTGCTGCTCCTGCATTTGCAGGTACAGGGGGGTGATGTACTTTTGCACCTGACGGCAGAACTCGTCCAACTCCGCCCGGCCATAGCCCAGACGCTGCATACTGAGATCACCGTAGTCGGCAAAGCTGTCGAAGCCGTTTTCACGGGCCAGCTGGTTCCGGGCATGGACCAGCTCCCGCAGGAGCTTTTCCTCACCCCCGTGGGCCAGGCTGATGC
>OLVR01002405.1_pt1 | contig 14270 bp, 10 predicted proteins | sample 1673261 | NCBI WGS metagenome assembly OLVR01 (sample SAMEA3178938, study PRJEB25190) | human gut metagenome | biome: human gut; feature: human-associated habitat; material: faeces | place: Austria | collected 2013 | reverse complement strand
AGACCTCCTTAACAGAATGATGAAGAATGGGCCTCCGACCACACTCATAATGATGGATGCGGATACCTCATACGGAGCAGCTATCGTTCTTCCGATGGTATCTGCCAGCAGGAACGTAAACGCTCCGAACAAAGCACTAAATGGAACTAATGCCTTGTGGTCGCTTCCTACTAAAATTCTTCCGATATGCGGAACAATCAGTCCTAAGAAACTAATCACTCCGGCTACTGCTGTGGAAATACTTGCAAGCAATACTGCTATCAGTGAAATCACGATACGCATTGCATTGACATTGATTCCAAGGCTTCGTGCTGTCTTATCTTCCAGTGCTAACAGATTACACATCTTCGTCATAATCAGTGCCAGAACCAGTCCGATAATTACATACGGTACTAAGGTTTTCACATCATCCCAAGTTTTCATTGTGATATTACCATTGACGATGGCTGCCACGCCAGACATGTTTCCGCCATTCATTGAATTCAGCGCACTGGATAATCCGGTGAACATTGCATCGACTGCCACACCGACAAGGATAATTCTTAAGGGACTTAATCCCCCTTTCCATGACAGGCTGTAAACTAAGACAAATGCAATCACACCACCAAGAAATGCAAATAATGGAGTGAAGAAAAATAAAGTCGGTGCAAATGCGGTAATGAGTACCGCCGCAAAACTTGCTCCACTGGAAATACCGATGATTCCCGGATCGGCAAGTGGATTTTTTAATACCGCCTGAAATAACACACCCGATACCGCTATCGCAGCTCCGGCTAACATGGAGATTACAATTCGTGGGAATCGTAAGTCATAGATTGTTGCCACGTCTTCATTGTACTTTACAAATAATCCTTTCAGTAGTTCCGGGAAGCTGACTTTCAGGCTTCCGATATTCACTGCCGCAAAAAATAATGCAACCAGCAATACGATCATTACAATAAAGGAAATGGCTGCTTTTGCTGTTTTCCGATGCTTTCTTGCTTTATCCTGACCGGAGAGGTTCTGGACTTCCCTTTCGGAAGTCTCAGAAGTATTTTTTAATTCTGTCTCTTTCATCTGTCCTCTCCTTTCTACTTGCTCTGCTGTTCGTTGTATTTTTCAGTTGCGTCAGAATCCTTTGCTTTCTTCTGTGCATTATCACTGGTTTCTTTTGCTTTTGCTGAATCTTCATCACTTTCCGGATAAAGGATTGGCTGTAATTCTTCCAGTGCCTGTGGATACTTAAACGTAGCACTCATACCGAAATATTCATAAGTCAGATCATAAACTCTGCCGTTCTTCACAGCATCGAAATGCTGCCAGATGTCATTCTCCGCAAAATCTTTATTGAACATTTCTACCACCTGATCCGGCAGTGCATGTGCGGCACGTAAGATAATATCCGGCTCTTTGGTTTTCATGTCTTCAGTATTTACGGTCAAAAATTCCTGATCGGTGTCAGAGTATACATTCTCTCCGCCTGCCAGTTCCACCAGACTTCCTACATAGGAATTCGGTGTTGCGATAATATAAGACCCCGGAAGTCCCATCAGGATCATTACCTTCGGATGGTCTTTTCCTTCATTCTTTTTCTTATAATCATCATAGAATTCTGTAAACTCGTCCACCAGTTTCTGTGCCTGATCTTCTCTGTCGAAAATCTCACCCAGTTCCTGAATGGAACGGTACATACCCGGCACACTTCTAAGATTCAAAAACGCCCAGTCTGTATCGATTGCTTCATATTTCGGCTGCAGATCACTCTGCAATGACACCGGACTTAAAATCCAGTCTGGATTAAGTGAGGATACAATCTCCATATCCGGACTCATGGCTGTTCCGACTGTATCTACATCTTTGTATCTGTCTGGAATTGTGGATACGGTGCTACTGCAAACACCTACCAAATCCAGTTCCAGCTTGTCACAGATATCTGCGGTTGCCGGAGAAGTCGCTATAATTCTTGGGCTTTCTTTCATAGCCTGTACTTTTTTCTTGGCTGCTTCTACGGCTGCCTTTTCTTCCGGATCATTAATCTCTAAGAGAGACTTGGCATCTTCATTGGAAGAATCCTTGTCCGATTTGCTGTCAGAAGTCTTTTTATCTGCCGTCTTACTGCTGGCTGTCTCATCTGTACTGCTCTCTGTCTGCGTAGCAGAATCACTGCTTTTCTTTCCCTGACTCTGGTCTACACAACCTGCCAGAGAAAAAATCATGGTCATTGCAAGGAGAACAGCCGATGCTTTTTTCAAACGCCTATTCATCATCGTCCTCTGCACCTCCCCAACGTTTCCAGTTCTTACGGAAGAAATAAATCACTCCGGATACTGCTCCAAGCAGAATCAGACCTGTTACTACAACTGCCAATGCAATCTGAAAAATCCGGTTGCCGGAAGAAGTATTTCCGCTATCGGAATCGCTGTCACTTGTTCCATCTTTCGCAGTAGAAAGACTTAATCCTTCTGAAGAATTTACTGGATTTTCTGTATCCAGTGAAGAAGAATCACTGCTCGGTTTTGCAGCTTCTGTAATACTGCTCTCCAGTTTCTTTGATGAGCTGCTGGAAGAACTGCTTTTATCGGATGAGCCGGAACTCTGAAGAGAAGAACTTCCAGAACTTAAACTTCCACTGGAAGTAGAACCTGAATTATCTACTGAACCAGAACCACTGGATTCTACTGCTGTTCCATCAGAACTTTCTGTTACCATAGTTGCGTTCATGTCTGTATTGTTTCCTTCACTGTAGTTGCTCGGATACAGATAGAAAATAACATCTCTTCCCATCGGTTCTACATACATGGAACCTCTGACTACACAGTTTTCGCTTGGCACACGCATACACACATCGGCTGTTGTACCGTTGCTGTCTGAACCATTTCCTGTAATACCGATTTCTGATGGTGTAGACCAGCCGGAATCTCCTACATTCTGTACCTGAAAACTATGTCCACTGGTGTAGTCCATCAGACTCATGCGGATGGTCAGATAATAAGCTCCATCGTCTGATACTTCCAAGATACCATTGCTGTATACACAACCTTCTACCATGCCCTGTCCTGTTGCATAAGAACTCTCTCCACCGGAATCTTCGATTACTCCGGTAACCGGGTGTGCGTAACATCTGTTAATTGTACAGCTATACACTGTCCCGCTTGCGGCATAAGCCTTAACAGCAGGAAAGCCTGCCATTAAAGTAATGGCAAGCACACAAGTCATAATGGCAGACAATATTTTATTTTTTTTCGCTGCTAATTTCATTCCTTATCTCCTGTTAAATGAGTTTGGCAGACTCCCAGTCCCGAAGGAATGGGAGGGTCGTCTGCCAAATCTCTACTTAATTATTTTATGTTTGCTTTTTTCTTTCTGTTGTACTCCATGATTCCTGCCAGTAAAGCGACTCCTCCGAGAAGAAGGATAGCTGCCCACAGGGTATTGTTCTGTACAACATCACCAGTCTTAACGTTGGATGCTGATTTCAGGCTGGAACCTGATCCAAGGCTGGATGTTCCACTCTTCAGACTTGAAGAACCACTTCCAAGTGAGGAAGAACCAAGTTTGCTGCTTCCAAGAGAACTGCTTCCAAGGGTATTATTTCCAAGTGAGCTGTTTCCAATAGAAGAATTACTGTTGTTATTTCCGTTGGAATTACTATTATTGTTGTCGTTCTTATCAAAGTCTGGATCATCGGATGTTGTTGCTTTTAATGAGCTCCAATCCAGTTTCAGGTATACTGGCTGTGTTCCTGTACCAGAGCTGATTGCGTCCATAATCGGAACGAATACCTGTAACGGAACATATCCATCATTCAGAGCTTCCGGAATCAATTCGAATGTAACGACATCTGGATAGTTTGTTCCATAAGAATCAGATACTAACGTTCCATCTGCATTCTTCTGATAACTATCTACGGTAACATCTGCAAGTGATCCCTGCGGATTACCATACTGAGGATCAACACTATAACCTGTTGTGAAGTATTTCAGCTGGCTTAAATATCCAAGTTTTTGTCCTACGGTCAGTCCGTTGAAGTTCAGAGTGATATAGTATTTACCATTCTTCACTGTCAGTTTAATTGTATGGTTGATTGCTTCATTTGACATAGAATAAGTATTCTTGTCTACTTTCACCATTGTTCCATAGATAGAGTAAACCCCATCAGCAAGGTTCTTGATATCCAGTTTTCCATCACTCTTCTTTGCTAACTGCTGGATTGCTTCTGTCAGTTTTGTCACCTGATCATCTACCAGTTTCTGTGATGCAGAATCATTATCCATTACATTCTGAGCACGACCTACTGCACTCTGTAATGTTGCAAGAGAACTTTCTGTATAAATGTCTGTCTGGCTTAAATATGTCTTTGCTTCTGCAATCTTGCTTTCCAGTTTGCTCTTATCTACAACTGCTTTTTCTACCAGTCCGTTTAATGCAGTTGTCAGAGATTTCTCTGCTGCTGCAACTTCTGCCTCTGTTGCTTTTGGATTTGCTGCAACATTCTCAGCCAGTGTAATTGCTGTATTCAGGACCGTCAAACTGCTGCTTTCATAAACATCTGTTTTTGCTGCCTCAGCTTTTGCTTTTTCAATCAGGGCATTTAAGTTTGTCTTATCAACAACTCTTAAACTGTCAAGTGCTGTCTGAAGTGCTGTAACCTGTGCCTGAACTTCTGCCTTGGTAGCATCTTCTTTTGCTGCTACTGCCTGTGCATTTGTGATTGCTGTCTTTAATGCTTCTAATGTTGCAGAAGTATAAACAACATCGGTACGATTTGCTTCTGCTGTTGCTTTTTCAATCAAAGCATTCAGTTCTGTCTTGTCTACGATCTGAGTTTCTACTGCATCTACGGCTGCCTGTAAAGCTGTCACCTGCAGATCAATTTCTTTCTGTGTAGAATTCATATCATTGTAAACATCCTGAGCTGTCATGTAAGCCGCATTTAAAGCGTTCCAGTATTCGTCAGCAACATCACCCTGCTGCATACCGGATACCTGATTCAGAAGTGCTTCGATTACACTGTTGTCTCTTTCTACTCCTGTCTCCTGTTTGATGTTTGCCCAGTCGATAGAAACTCTGGCAACCTTTGTACCCTGTCCTTCACCGATGCTTTCCATAACCGGAACATAAACCTCTACATAGAACAGGTTGTCGTTCAGTTCAATCGGGATTGATAATTTTTTTGGATACCAGTTTCCTTCTGTATTCTTGTCGTAATACTCAGAGTTCTTGTCATTAAATAAATCGTAAACATCTGTGTACTCTTCCAGAATTGTTGCATCGGAAGCTTCATATTTTACCGGATAATTATATTTGTTGTATTCAACCGTATCCATATCTACTTTTTTCAGTTTGTACAGATAACCTGTCATTCCGGCAAATTTCATGGACTGGAAGTTCATCTCCAGTGTTACTTCACCTTTACCCGTAACTCTTACAATTCCGTTCTGAATCATGGAAGCATTTCCCATAGAATCTTCATCGGATGTTGCGTTGAGCAGTTTGATCGGTACGGAATATGTACCTTCAAAAATCTGCGGATATTTTTCAAAGAGATCACTCTGTTTGTTTTTAACAACAAGTGCTTCATAAGAAGAGGTCAGCAGTTTTGTCTGCTTTTCTACTTCTGGTTTTGTTGCATTGACATCAGCGGATACTTTCTGAGCAGATTTGATTGCTGCCTGGAAACTGTTCCAACTGTTGTCTGTATAAGTGCCGTCATTTGTCTTGGTCAGTGCATTTTCGATATAGCCATTTAATTCTGACTTATCTACTGCATCATCCAGACGAACAAGTGCTTTCACTGCTTTATCCAGCTTGTCAACCTGTTCATTCATTTCATCTACTGTCGCATCAGATTTTGCTAATACTTCTTCAGCTTCCTTGATTGCAGCCTTCAGATTCTCATAACTGTCTTTTGTATAATTTGCTTCTGCATAATTATTTTTCGCATCGGAAACTGCCTGATCCAGTTCTGCTCTTGCTTTTACGTCTTCTTTCATTACAAGACCTGCTGTTGCTGTGTCCAGAGTAACTTCCGCTGCTGTGATTTCTGACTGGAATGCCACTTTGTCTGCCAGAACACTCTCTGCTGTAGCAATGGCATTTGTCAATACTGCAAATGAATCACTTGTGTAATTCTTCTCTTTTAATACTTTTGCATCATTCAGTTTTGATTCCAGATCGGATTTTTTAATTTCCTGTTTTACTGCAGATTTTAAATCAAGATTTAACAGGAGTTCTGCTTCTCCGCTTTCTGTTGTTACTTTTACTTTATGGTTTTCTACATTTGCAGGAAGTTTCACTACAAGTCTGCCTGCGTCTGTATCTGCATCCGCATATCCGGCACCCTTGCGATACTGCATACCGGTAATTCCGTCCACGTACAGATAAGCAGTTACATTGCCGTCTTTATCTGTATATAAACGAGCAGATTTTAATCCTGCATTCAAATCACTTGCTGTTCCATCCTGATTGGTAAGTGTTGCCTGTACTTCGTAAACACCTTTTTCCATGGAAACGGCTGTTGACATCGGTACAAGTGCATCTACTGCTGACTGAAGGTCTGCGGATGCCTGATCTGCATTTTCTTCTGTTACCTTTCCTTCCTGAGCAGTAATCACTGCCTGAAGGTCTGCCCAGCTTTCTGCTGTATAATCTGCTTCATTTAATGCTTTGGCATTTTTCAGGACTTTATTGTATTTGTCAAGTCCAGTTGCCTCTTTTAATCCGCTGATTGCATCAGAAATTTCTTTATCTAATGCTACGATTTCAGAATCGTTTGCAGAAGTTGTTCCGTCGATTACCTTCTGAGCTTTTGCTACTGCGTCAGATAATACTTTGTAAGATTCCTCTGTATAATTGTCGGCTGTATATTTAGATGCTTTATCAACTGCTACAACTAAAACAGATTTATCGTGGGTTGGCTCGTTAATTTCTGCCACAGGTGTTAAACCAGATAAAGTCATAAATGCAGTTCTGCATCCTTCACCAGATCCAGGAACTTTATGCTGAAGTTCATCCATGATAGGAACAAAGAAGTTCAAATATACCCCATCATCTCTGTCTGCTGATTCTGGAAATTCAAAACCTACGCTCTTCGGATAATATAAGTCATATTCTTCCGCATAGGAATCCATATCTGTGCTTCCCGAATCATTTAGGTAGTAACTATAATAATCAAGCGGTGTATATTCACTTAATATCGGAAGTCCGTTTTCTTCTGTCTGCTCATTATTTGCCCAGAATATTCCATTTGTATAACCATATCTGCCCGTAATCACAATTCCTTGTGTATCAAAATAGATATGTTTCTTTCCATTCTCTACTACCAAACGAGCTGAATCATTTACAACCGCAGAATTGCTCATAGACAATCTATCCGGCTGATCCTGCTGCCACATAGTAACATTAACATTATATGTTCCGTCCTGGATTTCTGAAATATCTACTTTATCCGCTTTTTGTGTAATGGCGATTGTATTATAAACACGAGTAGTGCCTGTTATAACCAGTTCATCGCCCTCCATGTGAATACTTCCATCATCATTTTTATAGGAAGATGAATCAAAATACTCTATCGGATTAAACATTTCATTTACTGGATAATACCATTGAACTTCTATTTTGCTCGTATCCCAGTCTTTCGGAATTTTTACTCTTAATTCTACTGCTCTCGATGGAATAACCTGCGAGTCATTCATTTTTAATGACAAATTATAGATCAATGCTTTTGAAGCGTTTCCTGCTAATAAAGAATAATATTTGTTATATTCACTATCTTCATCTGAGGTTTCCTGTAAAAGTTCTGCTCCAAATTTTGCTTTACTATTAACTGTATAGTTATCTGTTACAAGTGTAACATCACCATCTGTCAATTCGAGTTTTTCTTTCGGTGTTGTTCTTACTCGCAATTCTCCATAGTAGGTACCATCTTCTGTTTGTATCTCAACCTGTTTTCCAAAAATAGCTTCTTCTAAGTTTTCGTATTCAATGGAAAATTTTCCATCTTCCAAAATATTGTCTGAATAAACAGAAATATACTTATTCTTTTTTACTTCTCTCGAATACGCATACATATATTGACGATATGAAGAAGTTGAAGGATAAGTACACTCGCCTAAATCCTTAATTTCTTCAAGTACTCTTATTGAATCAATGCTACTTGTCTCTGCTGTAACAGTAACTTTTCCATTCTCAATTTTTGCTTCACAAGTACCACTAAACAAATCATTTGCAGTTTTTTCTTCTGCTACAAATCCTGTGAAATCCGGTGAATCTCCAACACTGGTTACAACTTTAGAAAGCTCCAATCCAATATTTTTATAATTTTCTTCGTTAATCTCTTTAGCAACTACTGCATTATTTACATCAAATGTAAATTTTCCGTTTACAATTCCGTACATATAGCTTTCCAAGTCATCATCTGTTCTTCCATAACTATAGAAAGCTTTAGTATACATCGTTCCTTCCAGTGTATCCACATCAAAAGAATACCACGACACACCCGTTGTTGCTTTTTCAACAGAATAATTTTGAATGTATTTATCATTCCACTCTTCATTAATTTGTCCTTGTTCCTTCAAATATTCCGTTGCCTCTGATGGATTTTCCTCATTATTAGCAATATATTTTTCTGGAATATTAAAAGTTCCCATAGGTGCATTCGAAGGTGCTATATCATCTGAAATTACACCCGGTTTTGAGAACTGCAAAATATCAATTTTTTCATAATTTTCAATCTGTAAGGTTACATGATATGTTCCATTATCATTCTTTTTTACTAGTGCAACATTATCCATGTAATCCTGAACTGTACCCGAATAAGGCTCCTCCGTAAGCAGTTTTCCAGAAGGTCCATAAAAAGTCAGTGGAACAACATATTCATTTTGGTTATCTAACTCTGTATTTGCGGTATTTGTTTCTTTCTGTTCACCAGCAAACGCTTGTATATTCATACCGCCAAGTAACATACTTGTACTCAATACAAAGGCTAATATCTTTTTTATTTTTTTCATTTTTCCTCCGTATCAATTAAAACAAGCTGCTGCACTTTTGGGTACAGCAGCTTGCTTTACATACATATTTACTTATTTTATTTTGCTGTGATGTCTGTAAGTTTCAAATATCCTGTTGCGTTCATCGGCATACTTCCAACGTATGTTGTGAATTTACCAGTAATTACACAGCCTTCATAAATTGTAGATGCATCTAAACCTGTGAATGTGAAGTAGTAATCTGTTACGCCATTAGTTGTAGTCTGTTTCGGAGTAACTGTTTTTCCATTAACTACCATTTTTCCTAAATGTCCAGTCAGACCTAAATATGTAATCTCATGAGTATGAACAACAAGTGTTGCCTCATCATCTGCAATCGTAATTTCTGCACGCATATCATTGAGTGCAGCATCTCCCATAGATGTTGTTGTACAAGCTGAGTTCTTATAAAGATTCTGCTTTGCTGTGTACTTACCATCTGCTAATGAATCTGCAGCAAACGCTGTAACTCCCATTGCCATTACCATTGTTGCTGCTAACAGTGTAGCAACTAATTTCTTGATCTTTCTCATAACTGTAATCCTCCTTTTCGTTTTTTGGCATTAGCTTTTTTGCTAATAATTTATTAGTTATGATACTTAGAGTTCCATGAGAATTATTCCGGTTACCCACGTCTAACTCCTTGTCCAAAAGATACCATAATTTGCCATCCAATGTCAACACCATTTTTTACAAGTTTGTTGCCTGAATTGCAACAAACGAGCCGTTATTTCCTTTGATTTTGTTGCTATTCAGACAACAATAGACGTAAAAGTGCCGTTATTGATAGTGTTTTATCAACAGCGACACTTTATTGAAATTTTTTCTTATTTTGTTACATGATATGCGTAAATGAGAATTTTTCTCACTTCTTATTTATACCCAGAAATATAACAGTGCAGTGCTTTCCGGCATGTGCATTGGTCCTACGCTGCAGGTAACGGTAACTGGTACAATTCCCATCGTGCCAATCCCCGTCCATCGGTGGATTCTGCACGCTTCCATCGGGATTTTCACTATATTATTCTCTATTCTTGCTTCTTCCAAAACTTCATTATGCTCATACTTCAATGTTTTCAGTTTTCCAGCCATCATTTCACCACTCACTCTGGAGTGTGCTGCCATCTCTTTCAGCTTTAATTCCAGATAGCTTTCTCCATTCTCCTGAACGATTTCGGCTATTTCTTCAAATCCTCTCATCGCCATAGAGTCTCTTCCCTGCCCCTGCTTTTTATTCATCCGGTAAAGCCGGAACACTACCGGATGCCTTTCACATTTCTGCAGATTGTGCTGTATCTCCTGATCCAGTTCATTCTCTTTTTTCTTGTATACTGATTTTTTCTCTGTATAGGCGTTAATCATCAGTTCCAGCATGTGGATGTCGATATTCTCCACCATAACATCCAGTGATTCCTCGATTTCTTCCGGTTTTGCACCGATTTCTTCCAGATATTTTTCAAGATTCTCATACAGGTTGGAATATCGTTCCAGCCATTCTTCTCCTGCAGGAGTAAATTCCAGTGATTCTGTCAGAATTCCTCTTTCTATGCAGTTCTTAAAATAACGGTTCACCGTTGATCGGTTCACGCCATAATATTCTGCGATACTTCCCTGAGCTCCACGTTTCTTTTCTACTTTTGACAGACCTTGTAAATATTGCAGTTGTAGCATCGTAGGTCTGTTCTGTCTCTTTAGATGTTCACCTTTTTCCATTTTCTTTGTCCTCTCTTCGTCACCATACATGAATATTCAATTCCCGATAATCGATTGGCAATGGCTTCTGTTCAAAGCGTGTAATCGCAATGATTGCCACTGCTTCTGTAATCGGGATTCCTGTATTCGCAGTATAAGTACAGATGTCTGTCGGTAACTGATAAACACCTTTTTCTTCTTTCGCCTGTATCCATTCATCATCTCTTCTGTACCATACATAGCCGATGGATTCGTCTTTTTTTGTCTTGAGCAGGAAACAGTTCTGTGACTTTTTCACTCTTAATATGACAGAGTGTTCCAGTTTCCCGTACTCTGGTGCAAGGAACCTTGGATTGCGTCGTTCCGGTTCATACAGTCCGAATGCCATCGGGAACTCACCATCCTCATAAAAGGTATACAAGTCCATATCGTCATAAACTCTGTCGTATACGTCACCGTACTGCAGAAAGTTTTCAATTCCTTTTAACCCTTCCGGACTGATATAATGTTCCACTCTACAGGCATCTTCCTGCGCCCTCTGCTGATCCATTCCACTTACCATCTGAAAGAACTGTGTCAGTTTCTCATGGCGTGCAAGGCACTCCATACCTTCCAGTTTTCCCTTATCGCTCAGTTCCAGATGTCCGTTTTCCGGCTCACACAAAAATCCTTTTTTCACCAGACTCCGCACCAGGCCTGCCGCTTCATATCCGGTTATGTTCACTTCTCTGGCATACTCTTTCGATGTGATCTGTCTGCCCTGCCTCCATGTCCGGTAGACATATTCCAGAAGATCTTCTTCCAGTTCGCCTCTGGCTTTTGTCACATCAATATTTCTGTTTTCAATCTTCTTTACCATTTTACCTTTCCCACCTGTCTTTTTTATATATTTGTCCGCTACACGATATCCGGTATTTTCTGCAAAAGCCTTCCATCCAGTAAGCATATCGTTTTTTTCTTGGAGCCTTTCTTTTTCTCTGCGACAAATCCCAGATTACAGGTGAAGTGTATTTCACCCAACCACTGCTGTTCGTACTCTATGTGAAATGCTGTGGCAGGGATTTTGATGATTTGATCATTTACTTCTGCCTTCTTCCAGATTCCATGCATGTTCTGATACCAGATTATCCTGTCATCTTCATTTTCCGGATGCTCTGTTAGTTCCAACCAAATCTCCCAAGGCTCTATGTGTAGCCAACCATCCCTTTCAAACCGCATATCTTCGATAGCTGCTTTTCTCTCTTTTCCAATCTCTGTGGTGTAAAAGGAATACCACATCTGAAAAATCGTCCGCAGAATATCTTTTTGCAGGTATTCTTTTGCCACTTTCTTTGTTTCCATTACTTTTTTTCCTCTGTTTCTTATTTCCCGATTACGCTTTGGTTAGTTGGTTCAAACCATGTATTTTTAATTATATTGTCCTTTTTTCAGGTTTGTCAATGCATTTTCCGCTACAACATTATAATTCCATATAAAAATATCCAAAAATATGTTTTTATTTCTTTTTTCACATACTTTTGGATATTTTCATAGTTAATTTCCTGTTTCCTTTAATTTTGACTCATCCGTAGTCTGTGCGTCAACGCAGACTGCATGGATGGCAAGCCGCTTGCTGTATCCGTTCCCTGTACAGGTAGAAAGTGTCAGTATCTTGTTACTGGTCTGCGGCTTTACTCCTGTATCAACATCGGAATCTTTTATCATCTGGTCGATAAATTTCTGATACTCTTCGCCAGGCTGGTATCCTACTTTATACACATCACCGCCATTGACCGCATCTTCATAAGAGAAGATTCGATAACGGTAGGCGGTTGTCTCAGAATATACAGTGAAGTATTGATTCTCTTTCCAGAAACCGTCATCCTTATATTTTTTCAGGCTCCCGAACATGCTTCCGTCATTCATATTGTGACCGTAGATGATGTTGTAATAATCCGAAAAATCAGATTTGTTAAGACCTTCCAAAAAGATACACCCTGCGATGTGGCTGTTGCCATACAAGTCGGTTCTCAGATATTTCTCATTGTCACCTGAATACAGAATTGGATAATTGATGCCAAGTTCGTCCTGATTATCAAACCGTATCCATCCGATAACATCTGGATTTTCAGCTTTCAGTTTGTCAAATTCTACTTTTACATCTGTAGCCCACCAGTCTTTTTTCTTCTGTTTTCCATCATCTGGTTCGGACTCATCATTTACATACTCCTCGGCAAGTTTGTCATAATCTCTGGCGGATTTCCATCGGTCGATGTATGGGGGAAGGATATGCATAAGTGCTACCCCGATTAAAACCACTGCCAGAATGATCCATATCAGCCATCGGTATGAGCTTTTTTTCTTCATGTTGTCTCTCCCATTTTTCCTGTTAGTTCTCTCGAACCACTATCGTCATTATGGAATGTGTGCTTGGAATTGTCAATCTTTTTCTTCTGTTGCCTATCTGCTTCTGTCTGGCTATCTGCTTCTGCCTGTTCGTCTACGAGGTCGTAACTCATATCGAGCAGATCCAGGACTTTTGAATCACTGACAGAACCGTCCAGCGGAACTGCCAACCAGTGCTTCTGATCCATGTGCTTTGCCGGAGCAAGGTGGTACATTTCGATGTAGTTGCCTATCATGTCCGGCTCTGCCTGAACTTCCATGAAAGTTGTTTTTTCGGCTGGTTGGTAAAAGATGGCATAAGGTGCGGCGGTTCTTGGGTTCTTGAAGATGGTGACGGGGTATCTGGATTTGGTGATGATGTCTTTTTTAGTATAAAAAATTACTACTTTTTGCAATATTCATAAATATTAAATGGTTCTTCTCTTTTTTCAAATAAGATATCAGCTTCTTTCCTTTGATGAAAATCTGATTTCTGACACTCTTGGTCTCCTTTTTCCTGCACTAAAAAAACGCCACAAATTGTGACGTTTTTTAGTACCCTTTATATTTCAGTGAGATTTCTTGATTCCAAAACTCACTTTTTCCATATTTTACAGTTACCACTGCAACAACTTTTTCATTTTCGAACACTTCATAAATGATAATATAATTTTCTACAATCAACTGCCTATATCCTTTAAAAGCATAAAATCCATATTTTCTTTCTGCCCTTCGATATGGCTGTTCTTCCAAACTTAAAATTGCTTTTTCAAGTTTTTCTGCCAGTGCAATTGCATTATCAGCATAATTACTAACAAGAAGTGCCTGCTCGTATATCTTATCAATATCTCTATATGCCTGTGGAAACATTTTTACGGTATATTTATCCCAAATGTTTCCTCCTGAGTTCTCCCAATGCCTCACGTGCATCTAATAATTCTGCACCTTCTGCGACTTCCCGTTCTGTTTCAAAAATTGCCTTATCAATCTGATTTGTGCTGAGTAATTCTTCATAAGTTTCCATACTCATAACTACTAAATCTCCATAACCATTTTTTGTAATAAATACTGGTTGCTGTTGTTTGTGACATATTTCAGATATTTCATTTGTATTTCTTAAATCTGTAATTGGTTTTATTATTGGCATTGTAACTCCGTTACTGAAAACTTATAAAAAGTTACAAACTTCTATGTTTCATTCCTACTTCA
>OLVR01002397.1_pt1 | contig 14343 bp, 10 predicted proteins | sample 1673261 | NCBI WGS metagenome assembly OLVR01 (sample SAMEA3178938, study PRJEB25190) | human gut metagenome | biome: human gut; feature: human-associated habitat; material: faeces | place: Austria | collected 2013 | reverse complement strand
AGATGGTCGCCGGAATCCAGTAAAAAGAACTTCAAAGTCATTTGAAGTTCTTTTTTTGTGTGCAAATATAGAAAGTATGAAAATACAAAAAGCGGTCAGTGAAATTTTTACTGACCGCTTTTTGCGTTCCTTCATGATTATGGAAAAAAATAGAAGGCATATAAATTGCCGCATACATATGAATTTTTAACGAGGTATCTGCGGTAGAATATCTCGCTATCCAAGAAAAAGTATTTCAAACATCGTCTGAAACTTCTGTTTTTTGATTATCATTATAAAGCTTTACTGTAAAGGTTGTGCCTTTTCCTTCAGCACTCTCTACATGAATTTCCCCATTACAAAGGCATATAATCCGGTGAACCAAAGTCAGACCAAGACCGTTACCATTGTGGGTTCCCGAAGGATCCATACTATAAAACTTTTCAAAAATGTGATCCAATGTTTCTGGAGACATGCCAGTACCATAATCTTGAATGGATGCGGTGATACAAGCATCATCTTGAGAAAGCCGCACAGAAATGGTTCCATTTTCAGATGAAAATTTAATGGCATTAGAAATCAGATTATACCAAATTTGAGATACCATATTTTTGTTTCCTAAATAAGAAATGCCTTCCATTTCAATATCCCAATTGAGATTTTTTTCGCTCCAGAATTTTTCCATAGATAATATGGAATTACGGATCTGTTCGTCCAGAGAATATGTTGTTTTGTCCAATACAATGTCCTGATTTTCCAGTTTGGAAATCAACAAAATATTATTGATTAATGAGGAAAGCCGTTTGGAACTGGAAATGATCAGGTCAATATAGTTTTGCCGTTCCTGTTTGGATAGGGTTTCATCCTGCAAAAGGGTAACATATCCTTCTATCACAGCCAAAGGTGTTTTAAACTCATGTGAAACATTAGCTACAAAATCGTTACGGAATGTTTCGATATGACTCAATTCTTTTGTCATGATATTAAAACTGCGGATCAATTCCCGAATTTCTTTCCCAAATGCTTTTTCTTCCAATTGTATGTTGAAGTTCCCCTGAGAAACCAGATGTGCTGCTTCATTTAACTGTATGATTGGTTTTAATACATGTTTTCCGACCAGCTTTGTCAGCAAAGTGCCGCTGAAAATACTCATGATGATGAAAATCACCAGCATAAACAGGGGAGCTGGATTATGTATCCAGCCAAGACTAATGGCGATGAGTGTTAGTACTGATAAAAAAGTAGAACTAACAATTTGTATTAGGAAAAATGAAAAAGAAAAAAGAAAATTCAATTTGTGTTTGGACAGTGCCTGCATATTACCGCTTCACCGCCTTATATCCCAATCCCCGTACCGTTATAATTTCAAAATCCAGATTGTTGCGGAATTTTTCCCGCAGTCGGCTAATATGTACGTCGACGGTGCGGGATTCTGTTTCTGTATCCAGTCCCCAGATTTCATCCATTAATTGCTGTCGTGTGAAAATATGATTTGAAGAGGATAAGAGCTTGAACAAAATCAAGAATTCTTTCTGCGGCAGCATTTCCTCTTTATCGTTTTGCGTCACAGTGAGGGAATCGTATTCCAATTTCGTATGTCCCACAATGACTCTGCGTTCATGATTGATCTGCGCCCGTTTGAGAAGGGCACCAACTCGCAGCACCATTTCATTGATGTTGATGGGTTTTACCATATAATCATCGGTTTCGGCACGGAATCCCTTTTCCATATCGTCAAAAGTATCTTTTGCCGTAATCATCAGTACCGGCTGATTATAATTGGCATTGCGGATTTCCTGCACAAAGGAATATCCATCCATGACCGGCATCATAATATCTGAAATGATTAAGTCAATATACGTATTGTCCAGTACATCTATGGCTGCCTGACCGTTTTCCGCTTCTGTGCAGGTATAACCATGCTTGCGCAGAACGGTGCAGAACAAATGACGCAGTTTGCTGTCGTCTTCTACGACCAAAATATGAAACATGAACATGCTCCTTTCTTATGATGTTTTTTTCATTATAAAACAGAATTGTCAATTGTTTGTAAACAGATTCAATGGTATTTCATTTAATTTCCATTAAAAAATATACCACAATCCTCAGTAGTTTAGGAACAGATTTGACCTATCTAAATTTAAATTCCATTAAAAACCCAAAAGTTTACATTCGGTTGATGTTTAGTTGATATTTAGTTTAAAGCTTCCGTGTAGACTTGGTGGCGAATTTTCGAATGAAGGAGGACATTTATGAAAAGAAGCATTTATGTTTTGATTGCATGTGCCTATTCTGTTCTGTTTTGCGCTGGCTGTGGCGCAGGGAAGCCAGCTGGGGACATGTCACAGATGACAACATCTGTTGCCGTAGAGACACAGGAAATCACCTTGCAGCCTATGGAACAGTATGTCAGTGTTTCATCTAAAGTATCATCGGAGCAGGAGGTTTCTGTGGTACCGAAAACTTCCGGAACAGTGAAGAAATTGTATATAGGTCTGGGGGATACGGTTAAGGCAGGAGACATCCTTTTTGAAATAGACGATACGGAAGCAAGACTGCAAGTACAGCAGGCCCAGGCATCTTTGGAATCTGCTCAGGCTAATTATGATCAAAATGTAGGCGGCAGTTTGGAAACACAGTTGGATCAGATGCAGGCAACAGTGGATTCTTATCAGATTCAATATGATGACCTGAAAAAAGAACTGGAAGAAACAGAGGCCCTTTATGAAATCGGTGCTGTTTCCCAGAGCGAGGCTGATAACCTGAAATCCAGTGTAAATAAGGCGAAAATTCAGCTGGAGTCTGCGCAGAAGCAATTGGAACTGAACAAAGGCAGTATTTTGGAAGATACGAAGAAATCTTTGCAGGCAAATATCACACAGGCAGAAGCTTCTCTGGCAAGTGCCCAGAAGCAGCTGGATGATACAAAAGGCCGTGCGGAAATTGATGGTATCGTTGGTACTTTGAATATTTCCGAAGGCAGTGTTGTCAATGCCCAAGGTGAAGCCATGACATTGGTGAATATGGATAACCTGAAAGTGTCATTCCATGTTTCAGAAGATGTCATCAATGAAATTTCTGTTGGCTCTCCTGTCTATATTACGGTTTCCGCAGTATCAGATGATCCTATGACAGCAACAGTCACCAATATTTCTGAAGCGGCAGACAGCTCTACAAGACTTTATCAGGTAGAAGCAGCTTTGAGCAATACCGAAGAAAACTTAAAGCCAGGTATGTTTGCCAATGTACGGTTGGTAACCGAAACAAAAGAAGATACCATTGTTGTTCCCTTGAATACTGTTTTGACAGACAATGGAGAAAAATACGTTTTTGTAGTAGATGAAAATAACATTGCCATAAAACTGTGGTAGAAACAGGATTGGAAAATGATACATACATCGAAATTACCAGTGGTTTGAACATTGGGGATACGGTTGTTACCAAAGGTCAGGACTTCCTGTCAGACGGCAATACCGTAAATATTACAAACGGGACAACAGAACAGGAATCAATCGCAGAAGTACCAGAGCAGGAATGATGAACTTTTCTGCGGATTTCTAAAACAAAGGAGTTGATATGTTTGGATATTACAAAGATTTCGATTAAACGTCCCGTTGCCATCATGATGGTTATGTTCATCATCATCATTCTGGGTGCAGTTTCCATTACCAAAATGGAAATGGAATTGACACCGGAAACGGAAATGTCCATGGTCATGATTATGACGACCTATGAAGACGCCGGGCCGGAAGAAGTGGAAAATCTGGTTACGGAGAAAATCGAAAGTGCAGTTGCCAATGTGGAAAATGTAGAGTCTATTTCTTCCACATCATCAGAAGGCAGCTCTATGGTTTCCATTGAATTTAATTATGGAACCAATCTGGATACGGCCATTACAGACTTGCGGGATAAATTGAGCATGGTGGAAGCAACTTTGCCTGATGGCTGTGATTCTCCCAATATTATGAAAATGGATATGAATTCCATGCCCATTGCCACCATTGTGGTTTCCGGTGAGGATATGACATCCGATGAACTGAAGTCATTTGCAGAGGATGATATTGAACCCCATCTGGAACGTCAGGAAGGCGTTGCTTCCGTAGACATCATGGGTGGTACAGAACAGGAAATCCTGATTGAGATTGATCCGGAACGACTGGAAGGTTTGGGATTGACCATGACTTCCATTGGGCAGATCCTTTCAGCGGAAAACAGCAACCAGTCCGGCGGCAGTATTTCCTATGGCGAAAAGAGCATGACCATCAGTACCAAGCTGCAGATGGAAAGCATTGAAGATGTCAAAAATACACCCATTCAGATTGCAAATGGTACAGTTATGCGTCTGGGGGATATTGCTACCGTCACAGAAACACAGAAGGAAGTTACATCTATCAGCCGTTACAATGGGGAATCTTGTGTCACACTTTCTGTCACACAGTCCAGTGATGGCAATACAGTAACTGCTGTGAATAACATTTTGGATGAAGTGGAAAAACTCAATGCGGAATATCCGGATATGACCATTGAAGTGGTATGCGAGTCCGGCAGTACCATTGAAGATTCTGTTATGAACGTTGTTTCCAATATTTTTACAGGTGCGATTCTTTCCATTCTGGTTATGTTTGTGTTCCTGAAAAATGTTGGCTTGACTGGCGTCATTGCTGTTTCTATGCCAATCTCTATTATTGGTACATTTGTATTTTTGTATTTTTGTATTTCTCCGGCACAACACTGAATATGATCTCTCTGGGCGGTTTGTCCGTCGGTGTCGGTATGCTGGTAGATAACTCGGTTGTTATGCTGGAAAACATTTACCGTTATCGTACCAGCCTTGGCTATGGTAAGGTAAAAGGAACCTATCGTGCCGGCAGAGAAGTACGATCTTCTCTGATTGCGTCCACATTGACAACCATTGTTGTATTCATTCCCTTCGTTTTCGTATCCGGCATGATGATGCAGATGATGACAGACCTGGCGCTTGCCATTGTATTCTCTCTGGCAATGTCTTTGATTTCTGCAATGACAGTGGTACCTATGTTGGCAGGGAACTATGTAAATAATGTACATCGAAATAAAGCGCCGAAAAAACTGGATTTCATCAATAAAATGCTGAATATGTTCGATATCGGCATGAAAAAGCTGAGTAATCTGTATGGCAGATTTTTGAAATGGGCAGTTTGGCATAAGAAAAGAACACTTTCTTGTGTAATGCTGGTATTCATTGCCTCTTTGTGCATGCTTCCATCTGTTGGTATGGAATTGATGCCATCTTCTGACGAAGGTACTTTCTCTGTAACAGTGAAAGCACCGAAGGGCAGCAATCTGGATACAGTAGATGCACTGTCTTTACAGGTGGAAGAAATTCTGGAACAGATTCTGGAAATGGTATCTATCAGCGTAACTATGTCTGGTTCTTCCGGCTCTATCATGGGCAGTTCTGAAGAAAGCAGCATCAGCTGTGTATTAGTTGATAAAAATGAACGTGACCGCAGTACAGACGAAATCGTAGAAGAAGTGCGTAATTCTGTGAAGAATATCGCAGGGGCAGAAATCAGCGTTTCTTCCAGCTCCAGTATGGGCTCTATGATGGGCGGCGGTGTTTCCGTAGAAATCTATGGCGATGACATGGATAAACTGCAGGAAATCAGCGATCAGATCGCATCTCAGATGGAACAGATCGAAGGTGTTCGTCAGGTAAGCAGCTCTCTGGAAGATCAGGATACCGAAGTAGCCCTGCAAATTGACAAAGAACGTGCAAGACAGTATGGACTGACAGGTTCCGACATTGCAAGTCAGGTAAGAAACACTGTTTCTGGCTTTACAGCAACAACACTGAAAGCAAACGGAACAGAAATGGATATTCGTATTGTATTCCCTGACGAGAGCATGTCTACACTGAGCGATATCAATGACTTGTCTATTATGACAGGTGATGGCAAAGTGATTCCTTTGTCCTCCGTTGCGGAAATTACCATGGAAAATGTGCCGTCTTCCATTTCCAGAGACGACCAGAGCAGATATGTAACCATTTCCTGTGATGTATATGGCCGTGATAGCGGCAGTATCGGTAATGATATTCAGGCTATCATTGACCAGATGACCATTCCTGATGGTTACAGCGTAAAACTAGGTGGTACCAATGAAATGATGAATGATACATTCTCCTCTTTGGGTCTGGTAATCGTTCTGGCGATCGTGCTGGTTTACATGGTTATGGCAGCGCAGTTTGAATCCTTTGTAAATCCCTTTATCATTAATGTTTACCATTCCTTTGGCATTTACAGGGGCAATTTTCCTGCTGTTCATTACAGGAGAACCTCTGAGCATGATGGCGTTGATTGGCTGTCTGGTGCTAGTAGGTATCGTTGTAAACAATGGTATTGATATTGATATTTTGCGTAACAGAGATGGGTATTCACTGGTAGATGCGATTTTGACTGCATGTCCTACCAGATTAAGACCTATCCTGATGACAGCATTGACGACAATTTTGGGGCAGTTCCCTATGATTTTCTCCAATGGTACCAACAGTGAAACACTGAAAGGCATGGGGCTTGTCATTGCCGGTGGTCTGACCACATCAACATTCCTGACTCTGGTAGTCGTACCTTTGCTGTATATGATCTTAGACCGGTTTGTGCAGGCATTCCGCAATAAGATGAAATTTACTAAGAAGGCAAATCCTTATGAAATTGAACAGGAATGCTGTTAATGAGAGAAAGGAGGTTTTTTATGAAATATAAATTGGCATTGCTGCTAACGGTGACGATGCTGATGCCAACTGCAACGACTGCACTGGCAGCGGAAACGAGTACGACAGCAACAGAAACCACAAAAACCGCGTCAGAAGCAAATACCGCAGAAACAACAGAAAGCGGTGTTTGGCAGCTGACATTCGAAGAGGCACTGGAACTGGCAGAAGAAAACAGTTCCGACCTGGATAACGTGGCAGAAAAAGCAGAATACCTTCAGGATTTGAAGGAAGATATCTGGGATATTACAGGTTCTTTCTCTGTGCCGACCGTTAGTTATCAGCAGTGGGTAGATGATGATGTTTACAGCATCTATTCTCAAATCCAGTCTATCAGCAGCAGTATGACCCAGAATCGTTATACGGAAGAGATTACAAAGTTGTCACTGGAATCAACCGTAAAAAGTTACTTTACCTCTATTTTGAGTGACGAAAGTTCTCTGGAAGTGGCCAAAAAAGAGGCAGAAGTAAAGAAAACCCAGTATTTGCAGGGTCAGACCAAAAATAAAATGGGGCTGATCAGTGATTACGACCTGCGTACACTGGAAACAGAGTATAAGACTGCGGTGGACAATGTGCAAACACTGGAAAGAGCCATTGAGGAGGAATACCGTTCCTTTAATCAGTTGTTGGGCATCAGTGATGATACAGAATATGAACTGAAATATGATGTAGAGTATACACCCTACAACATGGGACAGAGCATGACACAGTATATTCAAAATAAACTTAATACGGATTATACCATCAAACAGCTGGAACAGAATGTGGATGACGCTGAGTTCAACAAAAACTATATGTCTATGTCCAGCACAAATTCCCAATCTGCTACTAACAAATACTCTTATGAGGAAGCCAAAAGTACCTTAAAAACAGCAAAAGAAGATAAAGAACTGGCAATCCAGAATGCGTATAATGAGGTACAGGAATTGGAGAATCAATATGAAACAGCACAGCGAAATCTGGAAACAGCAAAATCCAATTTGGAATTGGCAGAACTGAATTACTCTTTGGGCAGAAATACGGCATTGGATGTAACGAAAGCGGAACTGGATGTAGAAGAAGCGGAAAATACATTGTCACAGATCGTATACTCCCACGATATGAAGGTTTATCAGTTGGAGAGCACAGAATTATTGTAAAATCAAACATAAAAGTTGCTTTTCATGATGTCTGATTGAGTGAGCAATATAGAAGAAACAGAGAAAGATATGTTATTTTCATTCATTTGAAAATGCATATCTTTCTTTTTTGTATTCATATAGTTGACAGTTGGAAAAGAGAGGCATACTTTAAAAGCAGGATGTGTTGTTTTTGTTAAAAATACGTTGAAAAGTTGCGGAAATAATATTCACATTGTATAATAAAATCAATAATTAATGAATTATGTAAATTATTTATATAAAAATGAACAAAAATGGAATGAATTATAAAAAGTTTGTGTGTGATTTTGTGTAAGGCGATTTGGAGGCGATGCATTATGGCAAATATTTCAAGTGCAAGTGGAAAGATTACATTAAAAGGTGACTGGACGCAGGAAGCCATTGATGCCTTTGAACCCATGTTAGACGTATGGGGTTTTTATGGCGAATATGGTATTCAAGATTGCGGTGGTTTTGATGAGGAACACCTGACATCGGACTTTTTTGGCTGCGGAAGATGGTCATTTTCAGGTACACTGGAATCATTTGAGGACTGGACGAGGGATTGGCTGAAAGAAAAACCCAAAAACCCAAATGGCGAACTGATTCATACCCTTACAGAGGAACAGTACGAAAACTTCCTGAAAATCATGTGTGAAAATAATCTTGTGATTGAGGTAGATTTTGAGGATGTGGAAGAAAGCTGTGGCGGACATATCCATGAGATTGGTCAGTCTACTTCTGAAGACGGAAGCTGTATCACTTATGAAACAATGGAATGCGAGGACATTGTTCCATCTTGGGATGAATATGAAAGAAGTTCTCTAGAAGCTGCAGTGGACTTCTTTGAAAACTTTTTGTCAGATGCGGACAGAAAAAAACTGCGTAAGTGGGTAAAAAATCATGTCATGCCGACAGATATATTTGAGGAATGTGATGATTATGAGGAAATTATAACGTATTTTGGTGATTACGGCGAAGACCCGTTTTATCGTTTCTGCCGTAAATTCTATCCCGATACAGAAGAATGGGACGAGTTCACTGGAGAATATGAAAATGTATATGGATGCCTTGTGGAAGAATCAGTAGACGATGAGGACTGTGATTACGACGAAGAAGATTATGACGATGTGGACCTTGAGGACGACGATGAAGATGATGAAGACAGCGAAGATGAAGACGTTAATGCTTGGGATACAGAACCTCAATATCCTCTGGATGAGATTGACTCCTTGGAAATCAGTGGCAGCACCTTTGTTTTGACCGGTGATTTTCAGAACTGTGATGGCGACAGGAATCAGGTCAAGGAAATGATCGAAGCCAAAGGCGGGAGATGCACCGGTGCCGTCAGCGGCAAAACGAACTACCTCGTTTTGGGTGATTTTGGCTCAGCAGGTGCCAAGAAGATTGATCAAGTCATGGGACAACGGGCAAAAGGCAAGGATATCAAAATCATTGCGGAATATGACCTGTTCCGTTTTCTGTAAAAGGATAGGGGGAATCACACATGAGTAAGTGGAAAGATTTTGAATTTTGCGCAGCAGGCTGGGATAAAAAAAGATGGGATCTGCGCTATACTGGCGAGAACAAAGATCTGGTGATACCAGAAAAAATAATCGCGAAAGCAGGAGAAAAGGCAACCATTGCCATTTCTGCTGCCAATGGCAACGAATTGGAAAGCATTACTCTGCCCAAAAACATTTATGATGTTTGGCTTGGTACGCTTTATGGTGCAAAAAGTTTGAAAAAAATTACTGTTGATCCGGAAAACCCATATTTGAAAGATGTTGATGGTGTGCTTTACACCAAAGACGACAAAAGACTCATAAAGATGCCTTGCCAAAAGACAGGAACCTATACTGTATCTGATGGTGTGGAAGAGATCGAAGTGACTGCTTTTCAATATTCACATTTAGATGAGGTGATATTGCCGGAGTCCTTAAAGGAAATCGGAAATTGTTGTTTTCAGTACAGTGAACTGAAAAAAGTAACGATACCGAAAAGTTTGCCAGAATTAGAGGATAATGTTTTTTCTGATTGTCGAGAATTGGAGGAATTTTCGTTTTTGGGAGATACCAGTATTCAGTATGGGTATGTGGATATGGACTCTGAAATGGAGAAGCGGATTTCCGGAGATGGTTTTACACAGACAGCGGAATGTTATCTTCTTGCCTGCTTAAAGAGTTATCCGAATATTGAAAAATGCAGAAGAAAATTCATTGCGGCGGCAAAACGCGGAAAAAGGGAAAAAATAGTGGAATATCTCTTGAGCACTTTACCGGATACACCTGTGGAAAAAGGCACATTCGAAATCAGTGACTTAGAAGATGGAACGGCTGCAATCCAGTCATATAAAGGTGAAGAAAGCGTCATTGAGATTCCTGCTGAAATGGATGGCAAAAAAATAACAGCAATCGGAAAGGGAGCTTTTGAGGAAAATGAATCTGTGGAAAAGGTCATTGTGCCTGAGGGTGTGGAACTGATCGAAAAGAATGCCTTCAAGGGTTGCATATCCTTAGAAGAGGTAGTATTGCCGGAAAGCTGTACAGATATTGGTGCTTCCGCTTTTGAGGACTGCAAAATTTTGAAAAAATTGAATTTGCCGCAGAATATAACTATTTTGTCCAGAAAGATGCTGAAAAACTGTAAATTACTGGAAAAATTGGAGTTGCCAAAAGGACTTGTGAAGATTGATAATGAAGCCTTGTATGATTGTGATAGCATCACAGAATTGGAACTGCCGGAAGGCTTGCGGTATTTGGGAAAAGAGTGCTTGTATGCCTGCGGCTGTAACTATGGCCCGGTGCTTCCCGGAGAATGGGGATACAGCAAAAGAAAATTTGCCATTCCGGCGTCCGTGACACAGATTGATGATGGCGGAAATGGTATCTTTGCCGCTTATCCCAAGGCGCAGGAGCTGTTCGATGTGTTTGAGTATAAAGTGATTTTACAGGTGAAAAGAGGTTCTGTTGCTCATAGATATGCGGCGAAAAAGAAGATTCGGTTTGAATTAGTCTGATAGTAAAGAAGGAAAATCGTTTTCCGTGGAAAGGAGACTTATTATGCGTGAAATCAATAGAGACGCAGAAGAACTCAGAAGTAAGCTTCTGTCCGAAGTTTACGCCGGAGCAGTGCCTGGTATGCCTGCCATGATACTGGATGAAAGCAGAATCCGTAATGCTGACGCAGACGAACTGGAAAAGATTGCGAAAGAATACGGATATTAAAATCAGAAAGAAAGCAATACTTTAGAGGGCTGTTTAACAGGAAAATAAAAATAGCTGGAATCTTTTCAATATAAAGGATTCCAGCTATTATATTTTTACTGATGAAGGAAGCTTGAGAAAAGGATGTTATTTTTGTTCTGTCATTGCCAAAGGATACATAGAATAACATCATGATATATTTGAAAGCAAAACAGAATTCAATGGCATTTTCGTTGTATTTTTATACCTAACATGATAAAATTAAAAGTCCGGGGAAAGAGACAGAAACGTCATATATCTTGTTCTTTTTTTCCATCTATGATACACTCTTAATATTAAGGTTAAATGGAATCTGCGTTTCCAAATCGTGGTGAAACGACAGGATTGGGTTTAGAAGATTCATATATCGTACAGATATCCAATAGAATTTACTTGATTGAACCAGTGTAAACAATGAATCCATGATGTTTTGAAAGGAGCAAATCGTATGAAGAAAAAGGTTGCAATATTATTTGGTGGTTGTTCTGAAGAACATGACGTATCCATAAAATCTGCAAGAGAAATCTGGAAATATATTGACAAAGAAAAATATGATCCCGTTTATATCGGTATTTCCAGATCCGGCGAATGGAAACTCTGTGATGAACCTACTGCTGATTGGGATGCGAAAACAACACAGCGTGTCATTTTGTCCTCCAACAAACAGGATAAAGGCATGCTGGTACTGAAAGACGGTACTTATGAATTGGTTCCTCTGGATGTTGTATTCCCCATGATCCACGGCAAAATGGGCGAAGACGGCACCATTCAGGGTCTGCTGGAAGTGACAGGTATTCCTTATGTAGGCTGCGGCATTCCTGCTTCTGTATTGTGTATGGATAAATCTATGACATACCTGACAGTAAGCAACCATGGATTCCGCGCGCCTGGATTCAAAATTCTGCATGATGGCGAAGAAGCAGACGCATCCGCTTTGAACTACCCTGTTTTTGTAAAACCTGCTCGTTCCGGTTCTTCCTTTGGTGTAACAAAGGTAAGCAAACCAGAAGATTTGCAGGCTGCTGTTGATGTGGCAAGAGAATTTGACAAAAAAGTTCTGATTGAAGAAGCTATCAAAGGTATGGAAGTTGGCTGCGCAGTTATGGGTAATGGCGACAACCTGAAAGTAGGGGAAGTAGACCAGATCACGCTGTCTCATGGTATTTTCCGTATCCATCAGGAAGACCATCCCGAAGAAGGTTCTGAAAATGCTGTATTTACAGTTCCCGCAAACCTGCCTGTTGAAAAACGGAAAGAAATCCAGGAAACAGCAAAAGCAATGTATAAAGTTCTGGGCTGCAAAGACCTTTCCCGCGTGGATATGTTCCTGCAGGAAGATGGTACCATCGTTCTGAACGAAGTAAATACAATGCCTGGTTTCACATCTTATAGCCGTTATCCTCGTATGATGCTGGCAACAGGCATGACATTCACTGAACTTATTGACCACTGTATTGAAATGGCATTGCAGGAAGGAAAATAATCATGGAAAAAGGATTTGTTTTTTTGGATGAAGTTATCCCCGGAATTCGTTGGGATGCCAAATATGCAACTTGGGACAATTTCACAGGGAAACCTGTGGATGGATATGAAGTCAATCGCATTGTCGTTGCGAAAGAAATGGCAGATGCCCTTGCAGAGGTACAAAAAGAAGCAAATCAAATGGGATATGGGCTTTTGGTCTGGGATTCCTATCGTCCGCAGCGTGCTGTAAACTGTTTTCTGAGATGGGCTGCGGAACCGGAAGACGGCAGAAGAAAAGAAATCCATTATCCAAACATCAAGCGGGAAGAATTGCTTTCTAAAGGCTATGTGGCTGCAAAATCAAGCCATAGCCGCGGAAGTGCAGTCGATTTGACGCTCTATTCCCTGAAAACAAATGAAATCCTCCAGATGGGAACATGTTTTGACTTTATGGATGTGAAATCCCATCATACCTGTAAAGATGTGTCAAAAGAAGAATATGAAAACCGCCAGCTCCTGTGCGGCCTTATGACACGTCACGGATTTGTGCCCTTTGAAAATGAATGGTGGCACTATAATTTGAAAAAAGAACCATATCCGGAAACATATTTCGATTTTCCTCTTTCCGGCAGTTCTTCTGATGAAATGGTATAAATATCATGAACACAACCAGGACTTTCCTTATTGAATGAAGGAAGGTTCTGGTTTTTTGTTTGTGTATGAAACAGACATTTGTATATGTCATAAAGTATGGAATATAAATGTATAGAATAAAATTAGAAAAATTCTCAAAAAAATCTATAAATGATAGAATTGCTTGTAAAATAGGGGGTTTCTTTGTTGTAGGGAGCAGGATATTTTTCGGATGTGATTAATAAATATGAAATGCCTTGCATGCTTTATATGTCGGATGTTTTAAAAAAATGTCAAAAAAACAGGAAAAATGCAAGGGGGATGGAACACTTGAAGCAATTATATGGGGCTGCTGCTTTAGGCGTAGCCGCTGTATTGTTTGCGGGAATTTCCGGTACGGAAGTAATGGCACAGGAGCTGGAAAATGCCGCAGATAAAGCAGCACAGGGGGCGTTCGAGTATTTGTATCTTGAAGAAAGAGGAAGTTCAGATACAAATGAAATGAAAATCGTGATTCAGTTAAGTGACAGTGAGGAAGCGCCGGCTTCTGCGCAACTGCAATTTCATTATGAAGGGGATTCGGAGTCAGAAATTGTGGATGCAAGTCAGATTGCGGAAAGAACTGTAACTTTTACACAGAAATTTGATGATTCAACAAAAACTGCCGTGTTGGATACAATTAGCTGGACAGAAAATGACACAGTATACACAGTTGATTTTGCAGAAAATCAGATAGAGATTGCCGGCAATGATGAACAGACAGAAAATGCAAATACAGCACTGCTTTATCTGGCGGATGGAACACAGAAAGAAGTTCCTGTTTCTGAAGAACCCATTCGCATAGAAGAAATGCAGGAAGCGGCAGCACAGCCCGAAGTCGATGAAGCTATCGCAAAGGAAGATGCGCGGGAAGAAACCGATCGTGATTCTTATACTGGCGGGGAACTGTTTATAGATGTCAAAAAAGAAAATTGGTTTTATCCTGCCGTTAGCTATGTAATGAATAAAGGTCTTATGACTGGTATGGTCAATGGCGGTTTCGGGCCCAATGAAGAATTGAGCAAAGTACAGTTTACGGTGGTTCTTTATCGTATGGATGGCTCTCCGGAAGTACGTCTTTCTGCAAATA
>OLVR01002388.1_pt1 | contig 14400 bp, 10 predicted proteins | sample 1673261 | NCBI WGS metagenome assembly OLVR01 (sample SAMEA3178938, study PRJEB25190) | human gut metagenome | biome: human gut; feature: human-associated habitat; material: faeces | place: Austria | collected 2013 | reverse complement strand
TTTGCAGAATATCGCTTTCGGGAATTTCCCAGAAAAAATTGGAATTCTGTGTATAAGAAGAACCCTCGCCGTTTCTTTCAAAAGTCTGGTATAGCAAAAAGAATGACAAAGAATAATCTAAAGGAATATCTTTGGTGCTTTGCATAGGGGAATGGAAAAAACGTCCCAAAGTTTGGGTATATAAAGCAAGATCGGATTTCTGCGCTTCATTATCAGGAAATACGGAAATTTGTTCATTTTGGGCGGGAGTACTCTCCGGAAGCACATCACCAGATGCCGACTCGACAGGTTCATCAACGGAAGCCGTGGCAGCAGGAGTTGGAGATGGGGGTGTTGAAGCGGATGTATCCGTCGAATTTGTGTCCGAATTGTTTTCTGAATTTGATAAAGGAGTGGATGATGCCGAGGACGATGCAGGTGTAATAGAAATGCTGCATCCCGACAGTAAGCAAGTGCATAATGCAATAGAAAGAATGGCTTTTGTGCTTTTCTGAGTCATAATCGAAATCCTCCTTCAATAATATCTAACCACAAACGGAAAAAGGACGTTTGTAGGGAAAATACGAAGATGTGCATAGAGATCGCAATGTATTTTATAATAGCGCCGTCACTCGTCGAAGACAACCGTTCCAGGGATAGAGTTTTGAGTAATGATAAAAAGTAGCACTGCAAATCCTCAAAACCATCTTCTCGATGTAAAATAAAGGCGTAGTGCTTCAATAGCGGTGTGAATTTTTGAACGAGTGTCCATGCTGCGGTTGAATCACCGGATTGGTATGCAACAATGCCTTGATAAATTTCCGGGGCCATTTTCTTCTATCACCCCGAAGGGTAAGGAGAAAACAGCGGACGGTTTGTAAACGTAAGAAAAAAGAAATTAAATTATAGCAGTAAGACTTTGAAAATCGCCATTTGAAAAGCATCCACACAACGCCGCTATAATGCCAAGTAGAATGATTCGGCGATGCTGCTACTGCTTTGCTTATTGCTGCTCGGAAAAATAGAGTCCCAGGTTTTCCTCGATGCGCTGGACGGCGGTGTCCAGGTCGATCTCGTTGCCGTAGTAGTCAAACGCAGCCTCATGCGTTACATCATAAATCGTGGCAGAGCTGACGGACGGCGCGCCCAGCTCTTCGATCAGGGAATCCCAATCGCAGGTCAGCGGGTCGGCGGCGTAGGTCTGCTCCCCGTCCGCGATGGTCTGCGCCAGATAGGCGTTTTCCACATCCCGCTGTACCGAGAAGCCCTTGTAGAGGGAATTCAACTGCACAACGGGGTCTGTCAGCATGATTTGGACAAAAGCTTTTGCCAGTGTGGGGTTGGCGGCGTTAGCCGGGATGGAAACGATCTCTTTGGCCTCAAAGCCGCTGCCGGGCAGCGGCCGGATGGCAACGGCGGGGTAGCTCCAAAACAGCTTCAGCGCGTCGGAACGGCTGCTTACAACGCCGGTACCGCAGGGGTAACTCCCCTCGGCCACCTTGATCAGGCTCATGGCAAACTCCGACTGGGCCACGCTCTGTCCGTTGCCGCTGGCCATCACATACTCGTTGGTTTGGGCGGTGATCTGCTGGCCATCGATCATCTCTCTGGTGGATTGCAGGAATGCGCGCAGCGCGTCCTCGTCAATGCGCTTCTCCTCCGGGAAGAGCCCGGCGCTGGAGGCAATATAGAAGGAATCAAAAATATCCTCGTAGGAGGTGTTAAAAATCAGGCTTTGCTCCTGATAGAGCGCGGCCAGCGACGCCAGCGAGGCGTAGTCATCCACGTTGATCTCGCTGCTGCCGCTTACAAAAACCGGCACGCGGAACACCGACGGATAGGCGTAGGGCCTGCCGTCCAGCGAGTAGGCAGTCAGGATGTTTTCATAGTATCCGTCCATCGAAACAACACCATCCAGCGACGCCAGCACACCTTTCTCCATCAGCGAACGGATGGGCAGGCCGTCCAGAAAAAGCACGTCGGGCGCTTCACCGGCCAGCAGACGGGTGTTTAGATTCTTGATGATATCCTCGTCGGAAAGGGCCTGGCTGGTGGCATCGCGGCCAAATTCCAACTGAACGTCACAATCCGGGTACTGGTTGGCAAAGACCGCGGCGGCGCTGCGGATGACATCGCTCTCCTCCAGCGCCCAAATATACAGGCTTTGCGCTGCCTGTGTGGGCAGGGTGGCGTCCAACCGGATCAGGACAGTCAGCGGCGCGCCGTTCTGCAGGCAGGACACCAGGAAGGCGGTATCCCCCAGCGGGAGAATCTCATAGTCGGTGGTCTGCGGTGCGGCGTAGACAAAGCCTTTTTCCTGCACCATGGCCTGCTTGACCGAGGAACCAAAGCCCGCCTGAAAAACTCCGTCCATGGTGAGGAAAACGATCTGCTGGTTCTCGCCGTCCACCGCATAGGCGGCCACCTCCTGTGCCTCAGGAACAATCGCAAAGGAATCGGCCTTTTCACCGGAAGGAAGCGCATAGACATCCATCGTTCCGGCATTCCGGTTGCGCAGATACAGCCGGTTGCCCGATACCGCAAAGGTATAATCCACAACGCTGGGACGGATCGTGGCGGAAATATCCCCGCTCTGCCCGTCCACAATCTGCAGAACACAGCTTCCTGCGCCGTCCGCCAGGCAGACGACCGCATACCCCGGGGCGGCGGCAAAGTCGGTGATGTAGGGCGCGGTGCCGCCGGCAGGCGGCGTATCCGTCAACACTGTGCGGACGCTTCCCTGCGAATCGACGCGGTAGAGCGTCAACGCGCCGCCGGTCTCGGCGGCGGCCACCCACCACCGGCCGCTGCCGCCGTAACAGGCGGTCAGCGTTTCCACCTGCGTTTTGTCCAGCCCGTCCAGAAAGGCTTGTACGGTGGAGGAATCGATGGTTTCCCAGCCATCCCCCGTCCAGGAAAACGCCGCTGCGGTGTTTTGGGCGTCATTATACAGCGATAACGTGGGAACGCCGTCCAGCATCTGTAGCTTGGCGGGAGCGAAGCCGCTGTCCACCGCGGGGGTGACCTCCGTCTGGGTGTATTTTCCCGTGGCGTACTTCGTTTGGGAGGCCGTTCCCGGCTCCTCGGTTGAAGGAGCGGCGGAACACCCTGCCAGCGCCAGCAGCAAAGCCATGAGGGCGGCCAGCGGCGCAAGCCGTGATCGAATTCGGTTCATACAAATTCCTCCTGACGGGGCGGCGGCGCAGGCGGCCGCTGCCCTGGCAATTTTGGTAATACCACTGTACCACACAAAACCTGAAAAAATCCTGAATGCGCCTGCGGCTCTTTCCGGCCTTGGTTGCGCTCCGGGAGAATTTGTGCTATAAATTAAATAATCTGCCGCTTTTGATACGGCCTGCAAGATATGCCCCGGGAGGTAGAATACATGAACTTGCTAGTGATCGAAGATGACCGGAAACTGAACCGGATGCTGTGCGAAATCCTTGAAAAAGAGGGCTACACGGTGAAAGCCTGCACCGACGGGGAGGAAGGCGCTTACTATCTGCAGCAGAACGCCTACGACCTGGCGCTGGTGGACTGGATGCTCCCCGGCGAAAGCGGGCCGGACATCCTGCGGGAAAGCCGCCGCAAGGGAATCATGACGCCGGTGGTGATGCTGACGGCGCTGACCGCCGTGGAAAACAAGGTGACCTGCCTGGATGCCGGCGCCGACGACTATCTGGGTAAACCCTTTGACAGCCGGGAGCTGTTGGCCCGTGTCCGGGCCAACCTGCGGCGGCAGGCCCCCATCGAGGAGCTGGTGGTGCTGCGGTACGGGGATCTGGTGTACGACACCAAGGCGCTGCTGCTGGCCTGTGGCCGGGAGGAGATCGCGGTCTCCAAAAAGCTGGGCCTTATGATTGAACTGTTTATGAAAAGCAAGGGTCAGGCGCTGGCACGAGCCACCCTGTTTGCCCGCGTATGGGGCGCGGACGCCGACGTGGAGGAGGCCATTCTGGACAATTACATCGGCTTTTTCCGCCGGCGGCTGGCCCAGATCCACTCCAAGATGAGCCTGCGGACCGTTCGAGGTGTTGGGTATGCCCTTGTGGAAGAAAAAGAAGGCCGCTGAACCGGCCGCGCCGTTGGACGTTCTGCGGTGGAAGATCGTAGCGGTGAACATCCTGTTTGCCGCCATGGTGGTGGCTACCCTCTGTTTCGTGGCCGCCCGGCAGGGAAAGAACGCCCTGGAGGAGAAGCATAGGCTGGCCTTCGCCTCCCTCTGTTCCGCCCTGGAACAGCCGATCCTGGAGACACAGACCATCGACCATAAGGCGATCTACAGCAGCGCGGTGGAAAACCGCCTGGTGCCCGCCTTATTCGAGAAGGGAGCCCCCATCGAGAATCCCTACCTGCAGGGCGATGATGCCGCACCGCTGCTCACTCTCAGCGAACCAATGCTGGAAGAGGCGCGGCAAAGCGTGGATGGGCAGAACGGCCTGTGGGCCAAAACGGTTGTCCGGCAGGCATACACCCTGCGGGACGGGAGTGCCCTCTGGTTTGCGGAATACTGTGCAATCCCCACGGCCAGTGGGAATTGGATCGAGATGTACCTGTTTCAGGATGCCGCGACCTTCCGGCAGGAATGGGGCAGGATGCAACTGTTGTACGTAGCGGTGGCGGCGGGCGGCGTGCTGGCTTTGGGGGCGCTGGCCTTTGCGCTGACCGGCTGGGCCATGCAGCCCGCCCGGCGGGCCGAGCGGATGGAGCGGGAGTTTTTGGCGGCGGCCAGCCACGAGTTGAAAAGCCCGCTGGCAGTGATCATCACCAGCGCCGAACTGCTGCCTTCCGGCGGCGAGGAGGCAAAATACCGCGCCAACATTCTGTCAGAAGCGCACCGGATGGCGCAGCTGGTGCAGGAGCTTCTATCCCTTTCCCGTCTGGAGACCGCTGCCCGTCAGATCATGCCGGCAAAGCTGGACACCGAGGCCTTTCTCTGGGAAGTTTACGAGACATGGCAGCCGGTGGCGGAAAAGGCCGGTGACCGGCTGACCCTCCGCCTGCCGGACGGCGCGCTGCCGCCCATTCGGGCAGACGAGGACGCGCTGAAGCAGGTGATAGCCATTCTGTTGTCCAACGCCGTTCAGCACACCCCCAGCGGTACGCAGATCGAACTTTCCGCCGTGGCGGCGGGGCGAACGGTCTACCTGTCGGTGGCCGATACGGGGCCGGGCATTGCGGATAAGGAACGGGCTTTCCAAAAGTTTTATCGCGCAGACCCGCAAACCGGCGATGCCAGCCTGGGTCTGGGCCTGAGCATCGCGCAGAAGCTTGTGGCGCTGCATCACGGCAGCATCACGATCCGGGATACGCCGGGCGGCGGCGCTACGCTGCAGGTCACGATCCCACAGGCGTGATATTGGCAGAATCCACAACCGTTTGTCGCATCATTGTAAAAAGTGCTGTGAGAGCCTTTTGGTTTTCTCACAGCACTTTTTGTGTACATACCGAACAAGAAATCACTCGTCGGCATCGTCGATTTTCGATGAAAGAAACGCGCGTTTTCGCTCGAATGAGCACTTTGATATGAAATCCGTGCTATAACAAGGGCAATTTACGGAATAGGATGTGAATCGCCAATATGCAGATAGTAGAATTAGAAATGGTTCCTCTTTCTCTTCGACCGGTATTGCAGCGACTTTATGATATGAAAACTACGCAGTCTGCTCTGCGTGAAGGAGTACTGTTTTCCACCAAGAGAAACAACTACTACTATGATACAGGCACCGGAAAGGTAATTGTGTTGGACGATGATACCAGCTACATTTTCCGCGTATTGTTTGACCCCACGTTGAGCGCCGAAACATTTTTGATATCACTGACAAAAGTCGATCCTAATGCAGTGAAAAACCTCCTACAGACAATTGACGCAGAGCGCTTGTTCCAGCGACCGCCGCTTTTGAGCATGGGAAAAGAAATTGCGGCGGGTGTAACCGATACGGAGCAGAAAGTTGAACAAATCATTCTTGAAGTGACGGAGCAATGTAATTTCCGCTGCAAATACTGCGTCTACTCAGAGGATTTCTCAGGGAACCGTGATTTTGGGAATCGGCGGATGCCGACAGAAATTGCCTTTAAGGCAATTGATTGGGCGTTGGAAAACAGCGGCGCTAAACTGGCAATTACTTTCTACGGCGGCGAGCCGTTGCTCAACTTTAAGCTGATGAAAGCTGTGATTGAGAGGTCTCAGGCCAAGAGAGGGAACAAAGAGATTGTTTATAGCTTTACTTCCAATATGTCGCTCATGACACGCGAAATCGCCACCTATCTGGCTCAAGTTCCGAACTTATATATTATGGCCAGTATCGACGGCCCACGCACTGTCCACGACGCATATCGTGTGTACGCAAATGATGCCCCCACGTTTGAAGACAGCATTGGCGGTCTTCGAATTTTGGCGGATGCCTACGCAGGTTCCCACATGCCGGTTAATATAAACGCTGTGTTGACACCTCTATTTGGATTTGAAAAGTTGGAGCAGGTAAATGCATACTTCGAATCGCTGGACTGGCTTCCGGCAACCTGCCATGTAAATATTACTTATCCATCGTATGGAACTTGTCCTGGCTTGGATGAGTATTACGACAAAATCACCGGCAATCCCAAGTATGCTCTTCATGGTATGTGCAACCCCCTTATGATATGGCAACAGCGCAAGGCAGAAACCGACGGGCTTGACGCCTACAAAGCCAGAAACATATATTACCATTCGATCTTTGACGACTTGGTTAAAATCAACAATCGCATTATCGTTGATGAACCTACACTGCGCCGGGGATTAAATGGATGTGTACCTGTTTGATGAACCTTTTTCGGCGTTAGATGCTATTTCAGAGCAGCACATTATTAAGCGGCTTAACTTGAAAACAAAAATGTCTATTACCATTTTTATAACACATCGATACTCCAGCCTTCGATTGGCGGATTTCATTCTGGTATTAAAAGATGGCGAATTAGTCGAATCCGGTTCCCATCAGGAACTGCAGAAAGCTGGGAAGTATTATTCAGAATTAATCAAAGCGCAGATCGAACCAATCGACCATTTGGCGCAATTGGATGAGACCTAAAAGCTGTTTTGGCAGAAAGGTATTCAGGTTTTTTTCAGGTTCCCTGTGCTACAGTGTAGGCAGGGAGGTGAAGGCGATGAAACGGCCAAAGGTCACTGGCCTGCGCCGGAGGGAGAGCTGGCAGGCACTGCCTTTTCTGCTGCCCAGCCTGTTGGGGCTGTGCCTGTTCTATCTGTTCCCACTGGCCGAAACGGTTCGGGCCAGCTTTATGGACCCGCTGCGCAGCCGGGCCGTCGGGTGGGGGAACTACCGGGCGCTCTTTCAAAATACTGCGTTCCGTCTGGCTGTCCGCAACACCTGCCGCTTTCTCTGCATCTGCATCCCGGCGCTGCTGGCCGTCAGCCTGCTCTGTGCGGTGCTGCTTGGCGCGGCAAAACGGCGGGCGGCCTTTTTCAAAAGCGTCCTCCTGCTCCCCTATGCGATCCCTGTTGCCAGCATCGTTGTGTTATGGAGGGCGCTTTTCTCCGGCAAGGGGCTGGTCAACGGCTTGCTGGTGGGGCTGGGGTGCCGGCCCGTGGACTTTATGGGCAGCAGCGCGGCCTTTTGGGTGCTGATTTTCACCTACCTTTGGCGAAACAACGGGTACGATATGCTGCTGTGGCTGGCGGGTCTGGAGACCATCCCCCGGCCCTTGTATGAAGCGGCAGCGGTGGATGGAGCCACCCCTTTTCAGACCTTTGTCTTTATCACGCTGCCCAATCTGCTGCCAACGGTGGTGCTGACCACCATACTGAGCCTGGTCAACTCCTTTAAGGTCTTTCGGGAGGCCTACTTGGTGGCAGGCAACTACCCGCAGGAAAGCATATATCTGCTGCAGCACCTCTTCAACAACTGGTTCCTGTCGCTGGACATCGGCAAGCTGTCTGCAGCCGCCGTGCTGCTGGCGCTGGGGCTTGGCTGCGTCGTGTATCTACTGTATCACTTTTGGGGTGGTGGGCAGGAATGAGAAAAAAGGAGCCTCTTTTGCCGGTGCTGATCCTTGGCCTGCTGGCCTTCACCGTCCTTTGGCCGCTGTGGTTTACCGTCGACGGTGCGCTGATGGCGTCGGACGAATTGACAGCCGCCCTGGGGCCGGCCCTGTTGGACACAGCAGACGGCGGGTATGCGGTGTGGACGATCCTGCCTTCCTGGCCGACGCTCCAACCGCTGGCGGAGCTGCTGCTGGACACCCCGCAGTTTTTTTCGGTCTTCTGGAACACCTGCCTGCTGGCCTTTGCACAGATCGCCGGTCAGCTGGTGGTCGCCGCCCCCGCATCGTGGGCGTTTGCCAAGCTGCGCTTTGCGGGCAGGCGTTTCCTGCTGCTCGGGTACATTGCGCTGATGGTGCTGCCCTTTCAGGTACTGATGGTACCCAACTACCTGATCGCCACACGCCTTGGAATCTACGATACGCCGCTGTCCGTCATCCTGCCAGGGGTGTTTTCGGCGTTCCCGGTTTTTATCATGACCCGCAGCTTTCAGGATGTTCCCAATGAACTCCTCGAGGCGGCCAAGCTGGACGGCGCAACGGCCTGGCAGATCTTTTGGAAGATCGGCGTTCCGCTGGGATATGCCGGAATCTTTGCCGCCTTGGTGCTGAATTTTATCGAAGGGTGGAACGCGGTGGAGCAGCCGCTGCTCTTTCTGAAATCCCAATCCAACTGGCCGCTTTCCATGTATATGAACGATATTGTGACAGACAACCTGGGGATCGCCATGGCGGCCAGCCTGCTCTCGCTGATTCCGGCGATGCTGGTGTTCCTGTATGGGCAAACCTATCTGGAACTGGGCATCCAGGCCGGAGGCATCAAGGCATAAGGAAGGAGACATTTTCTGTGAAAATCGTCAGGGATTCTGCCGTTCGTCAGGAACCGGCGCAGCCGCAGGCCGTATCGCCGGAGGAAAACAGGTTTTCGATTCGCCCCCGGCAGATCGCGCTTTTCTTTTTGTGGATGCTGGCTTTTACGCTGCTTGCCCGCGGAACATCCGGCGCGCTGCTGCCAGAGGTGCAGCTCTCCACGCCGGCGCCCAATACCATCACCCAGAGCCTAACGGCGACAGGAACCATTCAGTGGGCGGCGGGCAGCCTGTTCTATCTGCCCGAAGGGCTGCTGGTGGAGGCGGTTTTTGTCTCGGAGGGGGAGGCTGTACAGGAAGGAGACAAAATAGCGGCCCTCCGCCGGGAGGATGTGGAACAGAAGCTGCGGAGCCTTCAGGCAGAACTTGCGCAGAAACAGACGGAATATGCCCGGCTTACCAAACCGGTGGCGGCGGACAGCTATGATCTGGAAAAAGCCCAGCAGGCCCTGCAGGCCGCCTACCAGGCAGCGGAGAACAGCGCGGCAGCCTGGGCGGAGAAAGAAGCGAACGCTGGCAGCGAGCGGGATGCCCTGCAGCGCGAACTGAACGAACGGCAGGAAAAGGCCGCCCAATATGCCCGCGAGATCGCAGAGAAGCAGGCACAGCGGGAGTTGCTGCAGCAGGAAGAATCGCCGGACGAGGAAATCATCAGCCGGATCGAAGCGGAGCTGACGCAGCTTACGGCAGAGGAAACGCAAAACCGGGAGGCACTGGCCGAAGCGGAAGCCCGGCTCAACGAGGCGGACGCAGCGCTGGAAAGCGTCCAAAGCCAACGGGAAGAAGCGGCTCGCACGGCTGCGCAGGCCGCCGAACAGGCGGAGCAGGCCCGAAACGACGCCCGGCACGCCTACGAGAAAAGCGTGGAAGCCGCCAGTGAAACAGCCGCCGCCAATGCGGCCAGTGCCACGGTTCTGGCGGAACAGATCCGGGAAATGGAAAGTAGCGTGGAGACGCTGAAAAAATTGGACGAGCAGGAGGGCGTCTTCTGTGCGCCGCAGACGGGTACCGTGGAATCTCTGCAGCTTATGCAGGGGCAGACCAGCGGCCAGGTGGGCGGGAGCATTTCCGACCCCGAAAGAGGGTATCAGATCCGATTTGCGCTGGAGGCCGAGGACGCGGTGCAGGATACCGCCGGCGTTACGGTGACGGTCATGCAGGGAGCAAAGTCCGAAAGCGTGAAAATCAATTCGTCCGTTTCTCAGCAGGATGGAGGCGTGGTGCTTTCCGCTGCGCTGACCGGGTCGGATTGGCAGGTGGGAAAAGCGGAACTCACAATCCGGCTTTCCGAGACGGAATATGACTGCTGCCTGCCGGTCAGCGCCCTTCACAGTGATAACGGCGGGGATTTCGTCTATTCGGTGGAGGAGCGCAACACTATTTTGGGGCTGCAAAACATCGTGCGCAAGGTTTATGTGGAGGTCGTGGAGCGCAACAACGAGCTGGCGGCCCTGCGGAATTATACGACCGGTGCGCCGGTGGTGGCCGCCACAACGAAGAGCTTGCAGGAGGGCGCACGTGTGCGTACAGCGGGATGAAGATTCGAAAGGCGGTGCTGCTTTTGGCATGCGCGGTTTCCTGGGGGATCGCTGTTTGGTTTGCGGGGAGGCTGTGGGCAGCCTATCCGATGGTTTCGGTGCGCTCCGACGTGCCGGTCACGGGGCGGCAGCTGGAAGCGCTGCGGTCTGCTTTGCGGCAGGAGGATGGGGCGAGCGCGCTTGTTCCCGCTTTTTGGAGCCAGGCAGAGGGATTGGCGGAAAGCCGCTGGGAAACCTGCGGGATCACTGCCATTCTATATTGCGGCGAGTATGACGCGGTGTATCCTGCCGTGCTTCTGGAGGGGCGGTTCCCCGCTGCGCAGGAGAATGGCAAATGCGCGGTCTCAACCGCTGCCGCGTGGCAGCTCTGGGGCAGCGAGGACGTGCTGGGGCAGGAATTGGAGATAGAAGGAGACATCTACCGCGTGTGCGGGCTCTTTCGCAGCAGCGCCAGCCTGGCCCTGTGCGGGGAAAGCCTTGACCATGGCTTTTCCAACATCGAGTTTTGGGGCGGCTACGCTGCGCCGCCGGTGGAGACGGTGCAGCAGCTTTTGCGTGCGGCGGGGATCGCACAGCAGGTGACCCTCTATTTCCCTTTCCCCTGGATGGCCGCCCTGACGGCCTATGCCCTCTGCCCGGCGGGGCTGGTGCTGCTGGCCGCCGCCCGCACCCTGGGCGGCCGGGTGCGCAGGGGGTGCCCAAAGGAAACGTGCTGGTTTGTTTTGGGCGGCGCTTTTCTGCTTGCGCTCGTCCTGCCCGCCCTGCTACGGTTGCTCCCGCCCTGGATCACCCCCGCCCGGTGGAGCGACTTTTCCTACTGGGGCGGCTTGCTGCCCGCAGTGGGCAAAGCCATAGAAACCGGCTTTTCCCTGAACCCCTGTGCCAAGGATGTCCTCGCCAAATGGAACACGCTGGGGCTTCTCATTGCCGCAACGCTCGCCAATGCTGCGGCCGGAAAGCTGATGCTCAGCAGGCAGCAAAAAAACTCCACAAATTTATGAAACCAATCCACCTTATCTTACGGATAATATTTGTAAGATAAGGTGGATTTTTATGATAATCGCAGTTTGTGACCCGAAAGGGATTGCTATCGAAGCGATAAAGACGATATTGTACCATGATAAAGGACTTTCAGACCGTATCAGTCGTATTTATGAGTTTTGGAATATGGAACAGTTGCTGGATGCCAGCAGAGATAGTTCTTTCGACTGCATTGTTTTTCCCAATTACTGCAATTCCCACAATAGTGTAGTGTGCAGTTTATCCTGCGGATATAATCGGTTCCCGCTTGTTGAACATGATCCGAGGTACACTCTCATTGTACGGGATATTCTCTATTGGGAAACGGCACGTTCCCTTTGGACGCAGTACTTGAAGGCAATTCCTGGCAAGGAGGAAAAAGTAAAGAGAGCCATCAGAGGGATACTGGCGGACTACGAAAAGGAAGAACGTGACATCATCTATTTGGAAAGCAAAAACCATTGTGTCCTTGTCCATTTGGATGGCATACGCCAAACGCCGGAAGGCTCTCCGTCGTTCTATGCTACATTGGACGAAGCGGAACATGAATTTGCTTCATCTGCATTCTTACGAATCCATAAAAGTTACCTTATAAACGGCGATCATATTCTACAAATGTCTAATTACAAGGTCCTTCTGGATACAGGAATGACATTGAAAGGATCAAGGAAATATTTCAGCAAGGCAAAATTGGAATTTTACCGAGGCCGTTAACTATATGGCAAAGCATAAGTATTCGAACTTCAAGAGGCTATTCATCAAATGATAAATTAAAACGATTGGAGAGGCAACCGATTATGAAAAGCAGAAGAAAGCATGGCTTCCAGTTTATGACTATACTATATTTTATGATAGTATTTAGTATGTGTGTATCTCGTTTTAACGTGATTATGACAATTATGGGTGGTCAACTAACACGGGTGGAAGAAATTAATCTACTGCCGTTCCATAGTGTTAGAGAGAACTTGCAATATGGTCGCAATCCTATTTCATGGGATATGCTTTATAATATGGTAATGTTTGTACCGTTTGGAATAATTTACTGCTATTACCAGAAGCATTTTCGCGTATATAAGGCAGTTGGAATGTCATGCCTGACAACATTCTTCATAGAAAGTGCGCAGTTCATTCTAAAAACCGGTGTCGTAGATATAGATGATTTTATTGTAAACACATTGGGAAGTTTGATGGGAATTATGGCGTATGCTATTCTACAACAGATATCCTTCAAAAATCAAAAGTTTGAGATTCACGAATTGATTGATATAAGTGCGACAATGCTTCCACCGATGTTTATTGCCTTCGTTGCGGAAATGTTTCTGGGAGATGGTTCACTAAAATTGTTGCCAGTTCACGGAATAGTGTTACTGTGCTATGGAATTTTTGTCTACGTATTTTTAATAGGGGATTTTACTCGTAAAGCAAAAGTTTATTATCTGGCATGTTATGTGGGAATCTTTTGTCTGAGTCGGGTGTTACTGTAGAAACAACAGAGAAATAGAATTTTGACCAAACCATAAAACCACGAACTAGAAAAATAAAGTACATTGTATAGAAAGCCATAAAACGCACAAATGCCCATCGGTTCAAAAGCCGATGGGCATTTGCGCGTTTTATGAGAAAAAATGAGCACCTAGAGCGAGGGAGTATTCTTATCATCGTTACTGTCACGCATCTTTTCAAGAATATTTTTAAGTAGTGGCGGAATAGGAGCACCCATCTTTTCGGCATTTTCGAGGATACTGCCTAATTCGGATACAATATACCAAAACAGAACGATTGGCGTAAGCAGCATATCATAACTAAAAGGAAGCGTAAGTCCGGAAATATGATTTAATGTCAATCCAAGCAGGATATCTGTCAACACACTGACAAAAATCATTATAATGCTTCCACCTTTATGCCACAATCCCTGCCTTGCTTTGTGGGAACTCCAAACACCATTTTTTATAGCAAGAACGGTACCTGTTACCCAATCCAGCATCATGCAGACGGCATAGAGAACAACAAGCCAACCAAGCCATCCATGCAATGCGGCCCATAGGCCGATTGCGCCGATGCCAGCGGCCTTTTCAACGGAATCTGTTTGCATATCCTTCGGATTCTCCTTTTATAAGATTTATTATCAAAAGAGAGCAAATTCCGCAAAATGTAAACTCAATTTACATTTTGCAGGATTTGCTCTCTTTACTTTTTGAGCGGCCGCTCAAAAAGCAAAAAAGGAGAATCACAAATGGCATACGAATTTAACCACTACTATGAACTGCAGAATGTGGCAACAGGTAAGTATGTGAATGTTCTGGGCAACCACGAAGATGGTACTGTAAAAAATGGTGAAGCAGTCAACCTGTTTAACCGCACCAACAATCCCGATCAGCGCTGGGCGCTGGAAAATTACGGCGGTAATGGCAATGTCCGAATCGTTTTGCAGCGTGGTGAAGGCTGGTACGCGTTGAATTACAACACGCGCAATGCCAACTGCATTGTTTGGCACTTGAACACGGCAGACGATATCGACACGGTTATAACTGCGGTACAGGTAGAGGGTCTGACTGATACCTACTATCTTAAACTGCGGGATCGGGATACCTATTTGACAGCGGACGGTACAGCGCTGAAATGGACGGCCTACACGGGCGAGAAAGAACAGATGTTTACAATTCTTGAACCCGGAACCGGCAGCGATGGTAGCGATAGTGACGCTGGCTCTGACACGTCTGACTCAAAGTTGGTTACCAAATTTATCCCGGCCTACAAGGATAACTATACTAAAAATCGCAAAGCGCAGGGCGGCACTATTTCCGAAATCACGATTCACCATTGTGCCAGTATTCTGACGATTGAGGCGTTGGGCGCACTTTGGCAGCGCGAAGGTCGAAAAGGATCGTCCCACTACGGTGTTTCTGAAACGAATATCGGACAGTATGTCCATGAAAGTGATGTGGCATGGACGAACGGCA
>OLVR01002386.1_pt1 | contig 14430 bp, 10 predicted proteins | sample 1673261 | NCBI WGS metagenome assembly OLVR01 (sample SAMEA3178938, study PRJEB25190) | human gut metagenome | biome: human gut; feature: human-associated habitat; material: faeces | place: Austria | collected 2013 | reverse complement strand
GCCGCACCTCGCTCGCCGTATCGGCACTTAGAATTATGCGGTATTGCCCTAACTTATTACATCAATCAAGCAAAGCGGGTATCCAAACGGATGCCCGCTTTGTTCATTATACAGTAGGGGCGGGCTTCAAGTCCGCCCGTGGACATTTGCCGCACCTTTTCCCTGCTCTTTCCAGACCGGGTATTCTATGCCCGCGGCGTGGCGGTGTCAGGCATCGGCTTCCGGGCATTCCTCTGGTGCCTTTTTCATATCCGGTGCGGTCTCGCCGCCGGGCAGCTTCTGGCCGAAGGACGGCACAAAGAAATATTTGCGGATGATGAAGATCAGCGCGATGGCACCGACGCTGACGAGGTTCTGCACGGCGTCCTCGTGGCCGACGATCATATGGCGGGCGATGGCGTAAAGCAGCACTTCCAGCACGCTGCCGGGGCTGTGCTTTGCCAGCATCTTGATGAATTCGATGCCGATAACGATGTCCAGCGCACGTTCCAAGAACGTATGTACCTCTATGCTTTCCGCGTCGGTCAAAAGGCCCGGCATCAGCTCCACCAGCGGGACGATGCTGAGCAGCAGGGCCACCAGCACAATGGCGGAGAGCACAACCTCCAAAATACCAGCGGCCTCGGCGATCTGATCGCGGAAAACGCGCTTGAACCATTCCTCCTTGCCGTGCAGGGCGCGGCGTGTCAGGCGTCGTCTGGGTTCACTCATAACTTTCTCCTTTTTTGGGTATTTTTATTATCATAGCATATTTTGCCCCGATATACCAGCATAATTATACAGGCCGTTTTAAAGTATGACAATCGCCTTCAAAACTCCATCAAAAGCGACAAAAAGCACCGGTCAAAACCGGACGGCGTAGTTTTTTGGCTGAAATGTCCGCCGGACGCTTGCAATTTCTTTTCCCAGAGTTTACACTGGTCTCACAGGGCATCATCTTACTTTTATATTAAAGGGGGATCTTCCGTGGCAAACGCAATGCAGCGTCTTGGCTTTCACGTGGGTGTTCTGTACCGTCATACTCTTTTCACATCAAAACCGCAGCGCAGTGTATCCTAACGGGGCACTGCGCTGTTTTGCTTCGTAAAGGAGGTTTCTAAACGCATGAAAAAAGTAGCGATCATCATGGGTTCCGACAGTGATTGGCCGGTGGTCAAATCCGCCTGCACGGTGCTGAAGGATTTCGGCGTTCCCTATGAGGCACACATTCTTTCCGCCCACCGCACGCCGGAGGCTGCCGCCGCGTTTGCCAAGTCTGCCCGCGCCAATGGGTACGGCGTGATTTTGTGCGCTGCCGGTATGGCCGCACACCTGGCCGGTGCCTTTGCCGCCAACACCACCCTGCCGGTCGTCGGCATCCCGATGAAGGGCGGCACGATGGACGGCCTGGACGCATTGCTTGCCACCGTGCAGATGCCCAGCGGGTTCCCGGTCGCCACCGTGGCGCTGAACGGTGCCAAGAACGCCGCCTATCTGGCCGTGGCAATCCTGGCTGTTGCCGACGACGAGCTGGCGGAAAAGCTCGATAAATTCCGCGCCGACACCGCCGCCGCGATTGCCAAGAAGGACGCCGCCATTGCCGCCGAGGCTGCGGCGCTGTAACACTTGCATACCAACCACAACCATATTATAATAAAGTAAAAGGAGCGTTTCTCATGAATTACGAAGTTAAAGAGCAACTGTACGAAGGCAAGGCCAAGCAGGTTTTCGCTACCAATGATCCCGAAATCGTCATGGTCCACTACAAGGACGACGCCACCGCAGGCGACGGCGAGAAGAAGGGTACCATCCGCGACAAGGGCATCGTCAACAATAAACTGTCCAATGCTCTGATGCAGAAGCTGGAGAAAGAGGGCATCCCCACCCATTACGTTAAGGAAGTCAACGACCGTGATACTTTCGTCAAGAAGGTAGACATCGTTCCGCTGGAAGTCATCATCCGCAATGTCGCCGCCGGTCATTTCAGCCTGCGCATGGGCGTACCCGAGGGCAAGGTGTTCAAGACTCCCATCCTCGAGTACAGCTACAAGAACGACGACCTGCATGACCCGTTCATCAACCACTACTACGCCCTGGCCCTCGAACTGGCTACCCAGGAAGAGCTGGACACCATCGCCAAATACGCCTTCAAGGTCAACGAAGTGCTGAAGAAGATCATGCTGGACGCCAACATCCGTCTGGTCGACTTCAAGCTCGAGTTTGGCCGCCTGTCCGACGGCACCATCATCCTGGCTGACGAAATCAGCCCTGACACCTGCCGTTTCTGGGATGCCACCACCGGCGCACACCTGGATAAGGATCTGTTCCGCCGCAACATGGGCGGCGAGGCCGATGCCTACCAGGAAGTCATGAAGCGACTGCTGGGCTGATTTTCCGACAATTCGGGTGACGCGTAGGGCGGTATCTGCCGCGGGGCGTCGGGGACGCCGCCCCCTACAACATACAAACGGAGCAAAACATGAGCGAATTTTCCCAATACACTGAAGCCCTGCACGAGGAGTGCGGCGTGTTCGGTATGTATGATAAAACCGGCGAGACTGATATGGTCAGCGCCGTGTACAGTGCGCTGTACGCCTTGCAGCACCGCGGCCAGGAGAGCTGCGGCATTGCCCTGAACGTAGACGGCGTTTTGTCCGGCCACCGCGATTTGGGCCTTGTCAGCGAGGTTTTCACCAAGCGCGTGCTGGAAGAACTCCCCCGTGGTGCCAAGATGGCTACCGGCCATGTGCGCTATGCCACGGCCGGTCAGCGCAGCCGTTCCAACGCGCAGCCGATGGTCCTGCATCACTGCAAGGGTGCTATGGCGGTCTGCCACAACGGCAACCTGGTCAATGCGCCCAAACTGCGCCGCAAGCTGGAAATGAGCGGTTCCATCTTTCACGGCACATCGGACACCGAGGTCATTGCCTATCTGCTGACCCAGAACCGGCTGCTGACCCCCAACATTGAGATGGCCGTCAGCCGCACGATGGACGACATTGAGGGCGCGTACTCCCTCGTCATCATGACCCACACCAAGCTGATTGCGGCGCGTGACCCCAACGGTTTCCGCCCGCTCTGCATCGGTGAACTGCCCAACGGCAACGGCTGGGCCTTTGCCAGCGAGAGCTGCGCACTGGACGCTGTGGGCGCGAAGTTCGTCCGCGATGTTCAGCCAGGCGAGATCGTCATTGCCGACCACAACGGCCTGCGTTCCATCGTGGATCATTGCGGCACCGCGCCCCACACGATGTGCGTGTTTGAGTACATCTACTTTGCCCGCCCGGATTCCATCATCGAGGGCACCTGCGTCCACGAGGCCCGCCTGCAGGCTGGCCGTTTCTTGGCTCAGGAACACCCGGTCGAGGCTGATGTTGTCATCGGTGCACCGGACTCCGGCCTGGACGCCGCGCTGGGTTACGCCCAGGAGAGCGGCATTCCCTACGGCGTTGGCTTCATCAAAAACAAATACGTCGGCCGTACCTTCATTCAGGGCAGCCAAGCCCAGCGCGAGAGCAGCGTGCGCATCAAGCTGAATGCCATTTCGTCCACGGTCAAAGGCAAGCGGGTCGTCCTCGTCGATGACTCCATCGTGCGCGGCACCACCAGCGCCCGCACCATCCGCCTGCTGCGCGAAGCCGGGGCCGCCGAGGTACACTACCGCATCAGCGCCCCGCCGTTTGTCCACCCCTGCTACTTCGGCACCGACATTCCCGACGAGAAAGATTTGATTGCCACCGGCCATACCGTGGAGGAAATCAACAAGATGGTCGGTTCCGATACGCTGGGATACCTGAGCATCGAGCATGTCCAGCAGCTGGCCATCCACAGCAAGTGCGGCTTCTGCACCGGCTGCTTTAGCGGCAAATACCCGGTCAACCCGCCCACCGAGACCATGGATATCGTCTATGACAAGCCATTGAGCGTGTCGAACCCGAATAAGAAATTGTGAGGATTTCAAGATGGAAAAAAGCTATTCTGCAAGCTATGCTGCGGCCGGTGTAGATATCACCGCCGGTTACCGCTCTGTGGAGCTGATGAAACAGTACGTGGCCCGCACAATGACCGAGAACTGCATCGGCGGTTTGGGCGGCTTCGGCGGCCTGTTTGAGCTGGACTGCACCGGCATGGAGCATCCTGTTCTGATTTCCGGCACCGACGGCGTCGGAACCAAGCTGCGTATCGCCATGCTGCTGGACAAGCACGACACCATCGGCATCGACTGCGTTGCCATGTGCGTCAATGACGTGATCTGTGCAGGCGCGAAGCCCCTGGTTTTCCTTGACTACATTGCCTGCGGCAAGAATATTCCCGAGAAGATTGCCGAGATCGTCAAGGGCGTGGCCGAGGGCTGCGTGCAGGCGGGTTGCTCCCTGGTGGGCGGCGAGACTGCCGAGCACCCCGGCATGATGCCCGAGGATGAGTACGACCTGGCAGGCTTCACTGTCGGCGTGGTGGACAAGGCCAAGATTTTGGACAACTCCACGATGCAGCCGGGCGACGTCATTATTGCGCTGCCCTCCACCGGTGTACATTCCAACGGTTTCTCGCTGGTTCGCAAGATTTTCGACATTGACAACAACCCCGATGTGCTGAAAAAGACCTTTGACGGCATGGATAAGCCCCTTGGCGAGGCCCTGCTGGCCCCCACCCGCATCTATGTCAAGCCCGTTCTGGCCGTTATGGACGAAATCACGGTCAAGGGAGTTTCCCACATCACCGGTGGCGGCTTCTACGAAAACATTCCCCGCAGCCTGAAGAAGGGCTGCGCCGCCCGCATTGCCAAGGCCGATGTACGCACCCCTGCCCTGTTCGACGTGATGCAGCGTGAGGGCGGTATCTCCGAGCACGATATGTTCAACACCTTCAACATGGGCGTTGGCATGGTGCTGACCGTCGCGCCCGAGGACGCCGACAAGGCCCTCGAGATTTTAAAAGCCCACGGCGAGGACGCCTACCGTCTGGGCACCATCGTCGAGGGTGATGGGGTCGTGCTGGTATGAAGCGTGTAGCAGTTCTGGTCTCCGGCGGCGGCACAAATTTACAGGCCCTGCTGGAAAGCGAGCAGCGCGGCGAGAACCCCAACGGTAAAATCGTTCTGGTCGTCGCCAGCAAGCCCGGCGTCTATGCACTGGAGCGCGCCGCGAATTTTGGCGTGGAATCCGCCGTCGTCAGCCGCAGGGACTACGCCAGCAGCGCCGATTTTGACGCCGCCCTGCTGGGCGTTTTACAGGCCCATGACATTGATGTGGTCGTGCTGGCAGGCTTCTTGAGCGTGCTGGGTGAGCGTGTCATTGCGGCCTACCGCAATAAGATCATCAATGTTCATCCGAGCCTGATTCCCAGCTTCTGCGGTTCCGGTTTCTATGGGCTGAAGGTGCATGAGGCAGCGCTGGCCCGGGGCGTCAAGCTGACCGGCGCGACTGTGCATCTGGTCAATGAGGAATGTGACGGCGGGCCGATCCTGCTGCAAAAGGCCGTGGCCGTTCAGCCCGGCGACACCCCCGAGACTTTGCAGAAGCGCGTCATGGTGGAGGCCGAGTGGCAGTTATTGCCCAAGGCACTGGCCATGGTGTGCAGCGACGAGGTATAAATTATGAAAAAGAACCTTTACAAATATCTTGCCGGGAATGAGTACCCGGGCCGCGGCATTGTGCTGGGGCAGAGTCCCGACGGCAACAAGGTGTTCGTCGCCTACTGGATCATGGGTCGCAGCGCCAACAGCCGCAACCGCGTGTTTGAGCCCATCGAGGGCGGCATCCGCACGGTGGCCGCTGACCCTGCCAAGCTGGAAGATCCGCACCTGATTATTTACAACGCCGTGCTGACCCTGCGGGAGACCACCGTTGTGACCAACGGCGACCAGACCGACACGATTGCCCAGTTCATGAACGGCAACCTCTTCCCCGGGTACAGCTTCGAGGCGGCCCTTGCCACCCGCACCTACGAAGACGATGCGCCGAACTTCACCCCGCGCATCTCCGGTGTCGTAGATATGCGCCGCGGCGGCTACAAGCTGTCCATCGTCAAATCCAACGAGGGCAACGCTGACAGCGTACAGCGCCAGACCTATGACTACCCGCAGCCCGTCGCCGGTGAGGGCCATTTCATCAGCACCTACGTCAAGAACGGTGCCCCCATCCCGAGCTTTGCGGGCGAGCCGCTGCGCGTCGCCATCGACACGAACGACGCCGACAAGTTTGCCGAGAAGCTGTGGGGATCCTTGAACGAGGACAACAAGGTCAGCCTGTTTGTGCGCAGCATTGAGTTGGAGACCGGCACCTACGAGGATCTTATTTTGAACAAATACACCGCTGTGGAGGGTTAATATGAACGAATTTCAGCTGAAATACGGCACGAACCCCAACCAGAAGCCCGCCCGCATCTACATGGCGGACGGTTCCGACCTGCCGGTACAGATTTTGAATGGCCGCCCGGGGTACATCAACTTCCTGGATGCCTTCAACTCCTGGCAGCTCGTGCGCGATTTGAAAAAGGCGCTGGGTCAGCCCGCTGCCGCCAGCTTCAAGCATGTCTCCCCCGCCGGTGCGGCCATCGGCCTGCCGCTGGATGACACGCTGCGTGCCATGTACCACATTGCCCCCGAGACCGAGCTTTCCCCACTGGCCTGTGCCTACGCCCGTGCCCGCGGCGCGGACCGTATGTCCAGCTTTGGTGACTGGATCGCGCTGTCTGACGTCTGCGATCTGAGCACTGCAAAGCTGATTCAGCATGAAGTCTCCGACGGCATCATTGCCCCCGGCTACGACGCTGACGCACTGGAAGTGCTGAAGGGCAAGAAGAAGGGCAACTACGCCATCGTCCAGATCGACGCTGACTACGAGCCGCAGCCACTGGAGACCCGCACCGTGTTCGGCGTGACCTTTGAACAGGGCCGCCAGGATCTAGATATCTCCAACGAGACGATGCTGCAGAATATCGTGACCGAGAACCAGTTCATCAGTGACGAGCAGCGCCGCGATCTGGTCATCAGCTTGATCGTGCTGAAATACACCCAGTCCAACAGTGTTTGCTACGTGCAGGACGGCCAGACCATCGGCGTCGGCGCGGGCCAGCAGAGCCGCGTGCATTGCACCCGCCTGGCAGGCCAGAAGGCCGACAACTGGCAGCTGCGCCATATGCCGAAAGTATTGGCCCTGCCTTTCCGCGACGATGTGGCAAAGCCCAACCGTGACAATGCCATTGACGTGTACATCGGCGACACGCCGGAGGATGTCATCGGTGATGATGTCTGGGCCGAGACCTTCACCGAGCAGCCCGCCCCGCTGACTGCCGAGGAAAAGCGCACCTGGCTGGACGCCGTGACCGGCGTTTCCCTGGGCAGCGACGCGTTCTTCCCCTTCGGCGACAACATTGAGCGCGCCCGCCGCAGCGGCGTGACCGCCATTGTGCAGCCGGGCGGCTCCATCCGCGACCAGCAGGTCATCGACACCTGCAACAAGTACGGCATTGCGATGGCGTTCTGCGGCATCCGCTTGTTCCATCACTAAGCAATATTCAACGCGCCTGCGGCGTATTTTGCGTCGCGGGCAGTTGGTGTTTTACAGGAGGTTCCTCATGAAAATTCTGGTCGTTGGCGGCGGCGGGCGTGAGCACGCCATCATCCGTGCGCTGAAAAAAAGCCCCCGCTGCACTGAGATCTGGTGCGCACCCGGCAACGGCGGCATCAGCTACGATGCCACCTGCAAGGCCATCCCTGCCACCGATGTGGACGCGATGGTCAAGTTTGCGAAAGAAGAAGCCTTCGATTATGTAGTCGTCGCCCAGGATGACCCGCTGGCCCTTGGCATGGTCGATGCACTGGCCGCTGTCGGCATCCCGGCTTTCGGCCCCGACAAGGCTGCGGCCCGCATTGAGGCCAGCAAGGTGTTCAGCAAAGACCTGATGAAGAAATACGGCATTCCTACAGCGAAATATGAGACGTTCGACGATCCCGAAAAGGTCATGGGCTACATCAAGGCCGAGGGCAAGTACCCGGTCGTTATCAAAGCGGACGGCCTGGCGCTGGGCAAGGGCGTTCTGATCTGCCAGAATGAGCAGGAGGCCGCCGACGGCGTCAAGGAGATCATGCTGGACAAAAAGTTCGGCGCGTCCGGCAACCATGTGGTTGTGGAAGAGTTCTTGACCGGCCCCGAGGTCAGCGTACTGTCCTTCTGTGACGGCAAAACCGTGAAGCCGATGGTGTCCAGCATGGACCACAAGCGTGCGTTGGATCACGATGAGGGCCTGAACACCGGCGGCATGGGCACGGTGGCCCCGAACCCCTACTACACGCCGGAAATCGCCGAGCGCTGCATGAAGGAGATTTTCCTGCCGACGGTCGCCGCCATGCAGGCCGAGGGCTGCCCCTTCAAGGGGTGCCTCTACTTTGGCCTGATGCTGACGCCCGACGGCCCCAAGGTCATCGAGTACAACTGCCGCTTCGGCGACCCCGAGACCCAGGTCGTGCTGCCCCTGTTGGAAAGCGACCTGCTGACCGTGATGGAATCGACGACCAACGGCACGCTGGATACGACCGAGGTCAAGTTCCGCGACGGCGCGGCGGCCTGTGTGATTCTGGCCAGCGGCGGGTATCCCCTTTCTTATGAGAAGGGCAAGGAAATTTCCGGCCTGGCTGCGGGCCAGCTTGACGCTGCGGACGTGACGGTGTATCATGCAGGTACGGCCATCAAAGACGGCAAGCTCGTCACCAACGGCGGCCGCGTGCTGGGCGTGACCGCCACGGCCAACACCCTGCCTGACGCGCTGAAAAAGGCCTATGCCGCAACCGAAAACATCCATTTTGACAAGCTGCACAAGCGCAGTGATATTGGCGCAAGAGCGCTGGCGGCGATGGAGTAACGGAGGAAATACAATGGTATATCGCATTTATGTTGAGAAAAAGCCCGGCTTCGACGGTGAAGCCCAAGGGCTGCTGCATGAGCTGGTCGATTTGGTCGGTATCCGGAACCTGACCGGCCTGCGCCTTTTGAACCGCTACGACGTCGAGGGCATCGACAATGTGCTGTTCCAGCAGGCCATCCCCACTGTGTTCAGTGAGCCGCCGGTGGATGTGACCTACGACGCACTGCCCGACGCCAAGACCGTGTTTGCCGTTGAGTACCTGCCCGGTCAGTTTGACCAGCGCGCCGACTCCGCCAGCGAGTGCATCCAGCTGTTGAGCCAGGGCGAGCGCCCCGCTGTGCGTTCTGCCCGCGTCTATCTGCTGGACGGCGAGCTGACTGCCGATGATCTGGCCGCTATTAAAAAGTACGTCATCAACCCGGTGGAGGCCCGCGAGGCCAGCCTTGACGAGCGCAGCACCTTGAAGATGGAGTTTGCCATCCCCACCGAGGTCGAGACGCTGACCGGCTTTACCGCCCTGGATGACGATGCACTGGAAGCCTTCCGCAATGAGAAGGGCCTTGCTATGGATCACGCAGATATCGTGTTCTGCCAGAACTACTTTAAGTCCGAGCACCGCGACCCAACCATCACCGAGATTCGCCTCATCGACACCTATTGGTCCGACCACTGCCGCCACACGACGTTCGGCACGATTCTCGACGATGTGAAGATCGACGACGAACTGGTACAGGCCGCGTTCGACCGTTACATGGCTCTGCGTGCCGAGACCGGCCGCGACAAGAAGAACCGCACCCTGATGGACTGCGCGACGATCGGTGCCAAGGCCCTGAAGCAGCGCGGCATTCTGAAGAATCTTGACGAGAGCGAGGAAATCAACGCCTGCACGGTCAAAATCAAGTGCGATGTGGATGGTGAGCAGCAGGATTGGCTGTTCCTGTTCAAGAACGAGACCCACAACCACCCCACCGAAATTGAGCCTTTCGGCGGTGCGGCGACCTGCATCGGCGGTGCCATCCGCGACCCGCTGTCCGGCCGCAGTTATGTTTACCAGGCCATGCGTGTGACCGGTGCAGCTGACCCGCTGAAGCCTGTTTCCGAGACGATGCCCGGCAAGCTGCCCCAGCGCAAGCTGGTCACCACCGCTGCCGCCGGCTATTCCAGCTACGGCAACCAGATTGGCCTTGCCACCGGTCAGGTATCCGAGCTGTACCACCCCGGCTACGCCGCCAAGCGCATGGAGATTGGCGCGGTCGTGGGCGCAACGCCCGCCAGCCATGTACGCCGTGAGGAACCCGCCCCCGGTGATGTGGTCATCCTGCTGGGCGGCCGCACGGGCCGTGACGGCGTCGGCGGCGCAACAGGTTCTTCCAAGGCGCACAAACTGACGAGCCTGGAAACCTGCGGTGCCGAGGTGCAGAAGGGCAACGCGCCCATTGAGCGCAAACTGCAGCGCCTGTTCCGCCGCGAGGATGCCTGCCGCCTCATTAAGCGCTGCAACGACTTCGGCGCGGGCGGTGTGTCTGTCGCCATCGGCGAACTGGCTGACGGTCTGCATATTGACCTGAACAAAGTCACCCGCAAGTATGAGGGCCTGGACGGCACCGAGCTGGCAATTTCCGAGAGTCAGGAGCGCATGGCCGTGGCCGTGGCTGCTGAGGATGCCGAGACCTTTATGAAGTACGCCGCCGAGGAAAACCTCGAGGCGACCATCGTTGCCACCGTCACCGAGGAAAAACGGATGCGTGAGGTATGGAACGGCAAGACCATTGTTGACCTGTCCCGCGAGTTTCTGAACTCCAACGGTGCCGAGCGCCACGCCAACGCCCACATCCTGCCCGGCCATGTCTGGCAGCCCCAGTTTGCCGGTGTGAGCTTTGAAGAAAAAATGGAGTCTATGGTCAGTGACCTGAACGTTTGCAGCCAGAAGGGCCTGGGCGAGCGCTTCGACTCCACCATCGGCGCAGCCACCGTGCTGATGCCCTACGGCGGCAAGTACCAGCTGACCCCGACGATGGCCATGGCCGCCAAGCTGCCCGTGGACGGCGAGACGACGACCTGCTCCGGCATGGCGTGGGGCTTCAACCCCTACCTGACCGAGGCTGACCCCTACCGCGGCGCGTATATGGCCGTGGTCGAGAGCGTGACCAAGCTGGTCTGCGCGGGCTTTCGCCACGAGGATATGTACCTGACGTTCCAGGAATATTTTGAGCATATGAACGATAAGCCCGAGCGCTGGGGCAAGCCGCTGGCCGCCCTGCTCGGTGCGCTGGATGCCCAGATGGGTCTGGGCATTGCGTCCATCGGCGGCAAGGACTCGATGTCCGGCAGCTTTGAGGGACTGGACGTGCCCCCGACGCTCGTCAGCTTTGCGACGGCCATCGGCAACACCCGCGACGTGCAGAGCCCCGAGTTCAAGAAGGCCAACAGCTCCGTTGTCATCCTGCGCCCCAACTACAAGAACGGTCTGCCCGAGATCGGCAGCCTGATTTCCATTTACAAGACCGTCGAGCAGATGATCGACGAGGGCAAGGTGCTGGCTGCCGCCACGCCGGGCTACGGCGGTGTGGCCGAGGCACTGTTCAAGATGTGCGTCGGCAACCATGTGGGTCTGCAGCTGTCCAATGACATCGACCTGAACGATCTGTTCAAGCCCGCCTACGGCGCGGTCATTCTGGAGCTGCTTGATGCCTCCGCCGGTGAGTTCCTCGGCTTCACCACCGTGGACTACACGCTGGAGGCCGAGGGCAAGGCCATTGACCTGGCCCGTCTGCAGGAGCTGTGGGAGCAAAAGCTCGAGCCGGTATTCCCCTACCGCAAGGCCGGTGAGTTCGTCCCCGCGCTGGAGCATGACTGCCCCGCCAACAAGCGCGTGGCTCCCTCTGTGCGCCTGGCGACGCCGCGGGTCGTCATCCCCGTATTCCCCGGCACGAACTGCGAGTACGACACGGCCCGCGCGTTCCGCCGCGCAGGCGGCGACCCGCATGTTCTGGTGCTGAAAAACCTGACCCCCGCCAACGTGGCCGAGAGCTGCGAGGCGCTGGTGAAGGAGCTGGACGAGGCGCAGATCCTGATGCTGCCGGGCGGCTTCTCCGGCGGCGACGAGCCGGACGGCAGCGCCAAGTTCATTGCGGCGTTCTTCCGCAATCCGTCGGTGGCCGACGCAGTCAACCGTCTGCTGAACCAGCGCGACGGTCTGGCTCTGGGCATCTGCAACGGCTTCCAGGCACTCATCAAGCTGGGCCTGGTCCCCTACGGCGAGATCCGTCCCATCACCGAAAGCGACCCGACGCTGACGTTTAATACGATCCACCGCCACCAGTCCATGCTGGTGCGTACCCGCGTGGCCAGCAACAAGAGCCCCTGGCTGAGCAAATGCGACATCAACGACGAGCACCTGATCGCCATCAGCCACGGCGAGGGCCGCTTTGTCTGCAACGAGCAGCTGCTGAACCGGCTCATCGACAACGGCCAGATTGCGACCCAGTACGTTGACCTGCTTTGCCGCCCGACGATGGACATGCGCTACAATCCGAACGGCTCCGTGCTGGCAATCGAGGGCATCACGAGCCCGGATGGCCGTGTCTTTGGCAAGATGGGCCACAGCGAGCGCAGCGGCGAGCAGCTCTATAAGAACGTCACCGGTGACAAATACCAGCCGATCTTTGAGGGCGGCGTGAATTATTTCAAGCTTTGATATTTCGGGAAGTTTCTGCTATACTGGAACTATCAGCTTAAAAGATTGTGAGGATTTGACCCAATGGCACAACACGACAAATATATTTCGCCGTTCTCTACGCGCTATGCGTCGGATGAGATGCAGTACATCTTCTCTGACGACAACAAGTTCCGCACCTGGCGCCGGCTGTGGATCGCGCTGGCTAAGGCCGAGCAGAAGCAGGGCTTGGCCATCACCGATGAGCAGATTGCCGAGTTGGAGGCGCACAAGGACGACATCAACTATGAGGACGCCATTGCGCGCGAGAAGCTCGTCCGCCATGACGTGATGAGCCACGTCTACGCCTACGGCCTGCAGTGCCCCAAGGCAAAGGGCATCATCCATCTGGGCGCGACCAGCTGCTATGTCGGTGACAACACCGACGTCATTATCATGCGCGAGGGCCTGCAGCTCGTGCGCAAGAAGGTCATCGGCGTGCTGGCAAATCTGGCCAAGTTCGCCGACGAGTACAAGACCATGCCCTGCCTGGCCTACACCCACTGCCAGCCCGCGCAGCTGACCACCGTCGGCAAGCGCGCCACACTCTGGATGAACGAGCTGTACATGGATCTGGAGGAGCTTGACCACCAGATCTCCCAGCTGGCGCTGCGCGGCGTTAAGGGCACCACCGGCACCCAGGCCAGCTTTGTGGAGCTGTTCAACGGCGACTCCGCCAAGATCAAGGCCGTCGAGGCCGACGTCTGCGCCCAGATGGGCTTTACCAAGGTCGTGCCGGTCTGCGGCCAGACCTACAGCCGCAAGGTGGACTACAATGTGCTGTCCGCCGTGGCGGGCATCGGCCAGTCCGCCATGAAGATGGCGACGGACATCCGCCTGCTGGCGAACTTCAAGGAGATGGAGGAGCCGTTTGAGAAGAACCAGATTGGTTCCTCCGCTATGCCCTACAAGCGCAACCCCATGCGCTGCGAGCGCATCTGTGCGCTGAGCCGCTACCTGATGGTGGACGTGCTGAACCCCGCCATCACTGCCGGTACCCAGTGGTTTGAGCGCACGCTGGACGACTCCGCCAACAAGCGCATTGCAATGGCCGAGGGCTTCCTGGCTGCTGACGCCATCCTGAACATCCTGCTGAACGTCTCCGACGGGCTGGTCGTCTACCCGAAGGTCGTCCGTGCCCGCGTCATGGCCGAGCTGCCGTTCATGGCAAGCGAGAACATCATGATGAAGGCCGTCAAGAAGGGCGGTGACCGTCAGGAGCTGCACGAGCGTCTGCGTGAGCACGCCGTGGCCGCCGCTGCCGTTGTCAAGCAGGAGGGCAAGCCCAACGACATGATTGCCCGCGTCGAGGCTGACCCTGCGTTCGGCCTGACCCGCGAAGAAATCGAGGCCGAGCTCTCCCCCGAAGCCTTTACGGGGCGCAGCGCCGAGCAGGTCACCGAGTTCCTGCGCGACGTCATCCAGCCCGTGCTGGACGCCAACAAAGAGGACCTGGGCCAGCATGTGGAACTGAACGTCTGATTGATTGCATCGTAAATTGTAGGGGCGAATGTTTGCATCCGCCCGCAGGTCGATGACAAGCATCGACCCCTACAGAACAGCAAAATACCCGTATTGTCTTACTAAAGGCAATACGGGTATTTTTTATGCAATTGTATCGGCGGACGTCAGACCGGATTCCAACACATCCGCCATAAACGCGCTGTGGTCAGCGTAATCGCCGGTGGGCACAAGGGTGATGTCGTAATAGGTGATCGGCATGTCGTTGCTTTCCAGCACCTGCTTGAGGGTGTGCAGGACGGTTTGCATGTCCGCCTCGGTAGGCTTGCCGTCGCACAGGACTTGTGCGCACAGGCGGCTGGGCACCTTTTGCAGCAGGGCTTTGTCAAAGGCAGCATCCAGCGGCAGAT
>OLVR01002381.1_pt1 | contig 14457 bp, 10 predicted proteins | sample 1673261 | NCBI WGS metagenome assembly OLVR01 (sample SAMEA3178938, study PRJEB25190) | human gut metagenome | biome: human gut; feature: human-associated habitat; material: faeces | place: Austria | collected 2013 | reverse complement strand
TCTCGGAGATTTTTATAAATCAAAAAAAGTAACACCGGCAGTGATCGAATTCGTCGATATTGCAGGTCTTGTAAAAGGCGCATCTAAGGGAGAGGGACTTGGAAACCAGTTCCTTGCAAATATCCGTGAGGTAGATGCTATCGTTCACGTGGTACGCTGCTTTGAGGATTCCAATGTTGTTCATGTAGATGGAAGCATTGATCCGCTCCGCGATATCGAGACTATTAATCTGGAGCTTGTTTTCTCTGATCTTGAGATCCTCGAGAGAAGAATTGCCAAGGTTACCAAGACTGCACGTATGGATAAGGAAGCTGCCAAAGAGCTTGATTTCCTTCAGAAAGTCAAGAAACATCTCGAAGACGGTAACATGGCGATCACTATGGAACTTGAGAGTGAGGATGAAGAAGAATGGATGGGAACATACAATCTTCTTACATGGAAACCGGTGATATATGCCGCAAATGTAAGTGAAGATGATCTGGCAGATGACGGTGAATCCAACGCTCATGTACAGGCAGTAAGAAAATATGCAGCAGAGCAGAAGAGCGAAGTATTCGTAATCTGTGCAGAAATCGAAGAAGAGATTTCTGAGTTGGATGATGACGAAAAGAAAATGTTCCTCGAAGACCTCGGACTGAAAGAATCCGGTCTTGAGAAACTGGTAAAAGCAAGTTACAGCCTTCTGGGACTGATGAGCTTTTTGACATCCGGAGAAGATGAGACACGTGCGTGGACGATCAAAACCGGAACGAAAGCACCTCAGGCAGCAGGTAAGATCCACACAGACTTTGAAAGAGGATTTATTAAGGCAGAAGTTGTCAATTATCAGGATCTTCTTGATTGTGGTTCTTATGCAGGTGCAAGAGAAAAAGGTCTTGTACGTATGGAAGGTAAAGAATATATCGTTCAGGATGGCGATGTAATACTCTTCAGATTCAACGTATAATGGATCACAGATAAAGGATCTTGTTTAAGATTCGGAATAAGGGAAGGTGTTTTATGAATCTTTCAATTCGATTTCCTAATATCAGTGCTTATTTTGAGGGGATGAATAAGTCGTTTATGGTTTTCGGATTTGAGATCACAGTATATGGGATACTGGTTGCGGTTGGAATGCTTCTCGGGCTTGCGGTTATCATGCTTCAGGTTAGAAAGCATAAAGAAAATCCGAATCTCTATCTGGGAATGGTACTTATCTCACTGATCGGCGGGTTGATCGGTGCAAGATTGTATTATCTTGCATTTTCGTGGGAGTCTTTCAGCGGAAAGCCATGGACAGAGCTCATTAATATCCGTGGGGGCGGACTTGCAATATATGGTGGGATCTTTGGTGGTGCACTGGCTGGATTTATTTTCTGTAAGATACGTAAAGTTTCTTTTGGGCAAATGGCAGATACTGTCAGTATAGGATTGCTGACAGGGCAGATAATAGGTGTATGGGGAAACTTTTTTAACCGAGAGGCTTTTGGCGAGTACACAGACAGTCTGTTTGCAATGGGACTTCCGATGGATTCCGTACAGAAGAGCGCAGTGACAAAGCTGATGAAACAGCATCTGGTAACTTTCAGAGATATGGATTACATTCAGGTACATCCACTGTTTTTCTATGAAAGTATCTGGTGTTTGCTGCTGCTTCTGATTTTGCTGCTTTATACCTGGAGAAAAAAATTTGAAGGTGAGATCTTTCTCAGATATCTTGCAGGATACGGGCTGGGCAAGTGTGTGACAGAGTGGCTTCGCACGGATAAACTGTATATTCCGAAGACAAAGATACCGGTTTCCCTGCTTGTGTCTGCTGCACTTTTCCTGATCTGTGGCATTGTTGCGACAGTGCGAAGGATTCTTTCAAAGAAAAGAGAGAAGGTTAGCAGACGCAGGAGAGAGGAGCGTAATGCCGCAGAAGAGAAAAATGATGGCAGCAGACTGGAAGACATTCATAACTTTGAGAATGTACAGGATGAGTTCAGAGACATTCTTGAAGAACTGGATAGAGCGGGAAAGATGGTGGCTGAAGAAGATACGGAATCAAATGAGTCGGAAGATTCAAAATCCGCAGAAACTGCTGAAACGACAGAAACGGAAGTTTCAGAGTCTGTCGAAGATGCGGAAGCGGCAGAAGCTCCGGCGTCTGCAGAAACTGTTGAATCAGAGAATAAGGGAACGGAGGGATCTGCCGAATCAGCTGAGGCTGAGCCAGAGGCTGGACCGGATGATCGCGAAGATGTATAAATAATAAACGGGTAACATGAAAATAGACATGTGACAGAGTTAAAGGGGGTTCTCCAAAGGGAGGACCCCCTTCGCTTTTTAAACAACTTTGAAAATTAGAAAATCTTCTGTAATACTCTCGTAAAATATGGCAATTTTCCGCTTAAAATGTATAAAATTGTTCAGAAAAAAACTACGATTCCCACTTGTATTTTCAAGGTAAATAGGTTAGAATGACTTTATAAGTGGTAGAAAGTGGTGAATAGTGGTGGCGAATGGAGGGAATGTGGCATATTTATCCATTTCCGCCGGCAGATACGAAGGGGAGAATCGTATCTCACGAGAGTAGGTGAGTTTATATGTTCATGGGCGAATACAATCATACAATCGACGCGAAGGGGCGTCTGATCATCCCTTCCAAATTCAGAGAACTCCTGGGAGAGGAGTTTGTTCTGACAAAGGGACTTGATGGTTGTCTCTCTATTTATCCTATGGATGAATGGAATGCCTTTGAAGAAAAACTCAGAGCCTTACCACTTACAAACAAAAATGCCAGAACCTTCACACGTTTCTTTGTAGCAGGTGCGACAAACTGTGAACTGGACAAGCAGGGGAGAATTCTTGTACCGCAGACGTTACGGGAATTCGCTGGTCTGGAAAAAGACGTTGTGCTCACCGGAAACCTCAACAGAATTGAGGTATGGAGCAAAGAGAAGTGGAGCGAGAATTGTGATTATGATGATATGGACAGTATTGCAGAGGGTATGCAGGACATGGGTATCATCATCTAAGCATTACGCCGGAAAGAAATCCAACAGGAGACGGATATGGAATTTAAACACAAATCTGTATTACTGGAAGAAACCATCGATGGTTTAAGGGTAAAACCTGATGGTACTTATGTGGATGGAACTCTGGGAGGAGCAGGGCACGCACAGGAAGTGTGCCGCAGACTTTCTGCCAAGGGGAGATTTATTGGCATAGATCAGGACCAAGATGCAATAGTTGCTGCGAGTGAACGGTTGTCCGCCTATGGTGACAGAGTTCAGATTATTCGCAGCAATTATTGTTACATGGCGAATGAGCTGAAGAACCTGGGAATTCAGAAAGTTGATGGAATTGTTCTGGACCTGGGAGTTTCGTCTTATCAGTTAGACAATGAAGAGCGTGGATTTACCTATCGTGTGGATGCACCGCTGGATATGAGAATGGACCAGAGACAGAGCCGCACAGCTGCGGATATTGTGAATGGTTATGATGAAAGAGAACTGTACCGTATCATTCGTGATTACGGTGAAGATAAATTTGCAAAAAACATTGCAAAACATATTGTGGCTGCGAGAGCCAAAGCACCGATTCAGACAACCGGAGAACTGACTGAGATCATACGACAGTCAATTCCGATGAAAATCCAGGCAACTGGAGGACATCCTGCAAAGAGAACTTTTCAGGCAATCCGAATTGAACTGAACCGGGAACTTGATGTTCTGAGAGAATCACTGGATGGGATGATCGATCTTCTGGATGATGGCGGAAGAATCTGTATTATTACCTTTCATTCTCTTGAGGACAGGATTGTAAAAACAATTTTCCGAAAAAATGAAAATCCATGTACCTGTCCACCGGATTTCCCAGTATGTGTATGTGGCAAGAAATCCAAAGGAAAAGTGATCACGAGAAAACCGATTCTGCCAAGTGAGACAGAAATGGAAGAGAATCCGAGATCTAAGAGTGCAAAACTCAGAATCTTTGAAAGAAGATATCTTTAATTAAGTATAGAAGTAGAAAGTTGTGAGATGTAGATGGAGAGGACGAACAGAGCAGTCACATCCAGAAAAAACAGAACAAATGCCAGAAATGCCCGTGGAATGTATGTGGATGGGAATGCGGTGCGAAGACTGCAGGAAGTTCCTGCGAGACCGTATCAGGCTCCTGGAGCGCAGACCGCGCGGCGAGTTCGTGAAAATATGCCGGAGAGACCGGCTGCTCAACCGAGACAGCTCAGTCGGGAAGCACAGAGAAACAGAGAAAAAGCAAAGAGCATGGGACGCGGTTTTGTGGTGTTCCTTGCAGTGGTAAGTGTTGCCGTACTTTTTTGCTGTGTCAATTATCTTCAGCTGAAATCGGAGCTGACAGGTAAGATAAAAACAGTTGCTTCTCTGGAAACAGAACTGTCACAGATTAAAGAAGACAACAATGCATATGAGAGTCAGGTAACTTCAGATGTGGATCTGAATACGATCAAGAAGCTTGCCATAGGGCGTCTGGGAATGAATTATCCGAAAGATGACCAGAAAAAGACTTATACTATGCCGAGTAACAGTTATGTAAGACAGTATCAGGAAGTTCCTGAGTCCAAGAGGTGATAGATCATTGAGCAATACCAATACGAGGAATCGAAGAAGACCTCAGAAAAAAATTAATCACAAAATGAGAGGAAAGCTAGTAGGACTATTCGCTGTAGTGTTGCTAGCTTTAGTTGGTTTACTGGGCAGAATTACTTATATTAATGCTACCAGTGGCAAAAAATACAAAAAACAGGTTCTGACACAGGCACAGCAGAAGTATCAGAGCAGTACTCTTCCAGCGAAAAGAGGAGATATTTATGACCGTAACGGTAATATTCTGGCGACAAGTCAGAAAGTGTATTCTGTGATCCTTGACTGCAAGACCGTCAACTCTGATGAAAAATATGTAGAACCGACAGTAAGAGCACTGACAGACGTGCTGGGACTTGATGAAGACAAGATTCGGTCGATCCTTTCCGCCGAGGATACGAAGAACAGCCAGTATCAGATCCTGAAGAAGCAGCTCTCCATGGATGAGAAAAAAGCTTTTGAAGATTATGAATCTCCGGCTGAAGACAGCGAGCTGTCAGATGCACAGAAAGCAGAGCGGGCAAATATAAAAGGGGTATGGTTTGAAGAAGATTATCTGAGAAGTTATCCGTTTAATGAGCTTGCAAATGATGCGATTGGATTTACACTTTCCAGAGATACGGCAGACGTAGGGCTGGAGAGTTACTATAACAGTACGTTGATGGGGACGGATGGCCGTCAGTATGGATATATCAATGACAATGCAGATGTGGAACAGACGATCATCGATCCGAAAGACGGACAGAGTATTGTAACAACCTTGGATGTGGGTGTACAGCAGATTGTTGAAAAATATGTTAATGGATTTAAAGAAGCCATGGGAGCAAAAAATATCGGTGTGATTGCAATGAAGCCATCTACCGGTGAGATCATTGCCATGGATGGCGGGGACCGTTATGACCTGAATAATCCGCGTGATCTTTCGAGTATTTATTCTGAGGATCAGATTGCAGCGATGAATGATGAGGATACGGTGACAGCCCTGAATGCCATGTGGAACAATTTCTGTGTGACAGAGACGTATGAGCCGGGATCTGTTGTGAAGCCGATCGTTATGGCGGGTGCACTGGAAAAGGGTAAAATTTCGGAGAACGATACATTTGTCTGTGATGGTGGACAGACCTTTGGTGCGAATGGCGATACGTACATCAAATGTGCGGTTTGGCCGGATGCACACGGAACAGAGGCACTGCGGGATGTTATCGCGAACTCCTGTAACGATGCGATGATGCAGATTGCAGCCAAGATGGGAACGGAACAGTACCTCAAGGCACAGACGCTGTTTAACTTCGGAAGCCGTACCGGAATCGACCTTCCAAATGAAGGTTCTGGTGTGATTCATACTGCAGATACGATGGGCGAGACAGAGCTTGCATGTTCCGCGTTCGGACAGGGATTTACCTGTACCATGATCCAGGAGATCAACGCCATGTGCTCTGTTATCAATGGAGGCTCCTATTATCAGCCTCATCTGGTAAGTGAGATCAAAGACAGCAGTGGTTCAACTGTAAAGAAATTTGATCCGATTCTTATGAAACAGACAGTTTCTTCAGAGATATCAGCAGATATCCGTTCTTACATGCAGGCCAGTGTGCAGGAAGGTACCAGTGGTACTTCAAAGGTACAGGGATACAGTTCTGGTGGTAAGACCGGTACTGCCGAAAAGTTTCCGCGAGGCAACGGCAAATACCTGGTTTCTTTTATCACTTTTGCACCGGTGGATGATCCGCAGATCCTTCTCTACGTGGTTGTTGATGAGCCGAAAGCAGATGAGCAGGCGGACAGTAAATATCCACAGTATATCGCACAGGGAATTCTGTCAGAACTTCTTCCGTATCTGAATGTTACTCCGGATGAATCTGAAGACGGCAGTGTTCCTGAGACGGAACTCTGGGAAGGATTTAAAGGCCACCTGGTAGATGTATCCGGAAGTAGTGTGGATGAAAAGGGAAATCTGGTGGATGGCAGTGGAAACCGCGTGGATCTTGAAGGAAACCGTATTGATGAAAATGGCTATCTTTTAAATGACAACGGAGAACACAAGCTGGATGATAACGGACAGTATATCATGTCCACATATCTGATTGCGTCTTCTTCGGATTCAGACACTACGTTGAAGGAAGCGATTTCAGATACCAATGTTCCTGCACCACCGGAAGAGGATGAATCGGACACTACAGAAAATAACGATATGGAAAGCGAAGGCATCACAAACGAAGAGGCCGGGCTGGACTAAATAAAGAGTCGTACACATCTCCTCTGGAGAACAGTCATATATTGTTAAGACTGTTTTCCAGAGGATTTTTTTATGAAAAAAAATTATACATTTCATAAAAGGAAAGTGTGGATCGTTTTCTTTTTGTGTCTGCTGATGATCTTGTGTCTGATTGGCAGACTGATCTATCTTATGGGCTTTCGTTCGGATTATTATTACGAAAAAGCGGAGGATCTTCATGAACGGGAAAGAGACATTAAGGCCGCACGTGGTGAAATTGTGGACGCAAAGGGAAAAGTACTTGCTGCAAATAAAACAGTGTGTACGATTTCTGTAATTCACAGTCAGATAAAAGAGCCGGAAAAAGTGATTGCTCTTCTGACAGAAAAACTGGGGATATCTGAGCAGACTGTACGGAAAAAAGTAGAAAAAATTTCTTCCATAGAAAGAATACGTACAAATGTGGAGAAAGAAACAGGAGATGAAATTCGAAATGCAGGATTTGCGGGGATAAAAGTAGATGAAGATTACAGGCGTTACTATCCGATGGGGACACTCGCGTCGAAGGTGCTTGGGTTTACAGGCGGGGATAATCAGGGAATCATTGGACTGGAAGTGGAATATGATGATATTCTAAAGGGAAAACCTGGAAAAATCCTGACAACAACGGATGCGAGAGGGATTGAACTGGACGGAATCGGTGAAAACAGAGAAGAACCACAAAAAGGCTATACACTGAGAATAAGTCTGGATGCAGATATACAGAAATATGTACAGCAGGCGGCACAGAAAGTGATGGAAGAAAAACAGGCCGAAAGGGTTTCCATACTCCTTATGAATCCGCAGAATGGAGAAATTTATGCCTGTGTAAATGTTCCGGAATTTGATCTGAATGAGCCTTTTGAACTGAATTCAGGCATGGATGCAGAAGGGATGAGTGAAGAAAAAAAACAGGATCTTCTGAATCAGATGTGGAGAAATCCGTGTCTGAATGATACATATGAACCGGGATCGACTTTTAAGATCATTACGATGGCAGCCGGCCTTGCGGAAGGAGTAGTATCATTGAACGATTCTTTTTACTGCCCGGGATATAAGCTGGTGGAGGACCGGCGAATCCACTGTGCAAACCGAAGAGGCCATGGAGCACAGAATTTTGTGAAAGGTGCGGAAAATTCCTGCAATCCGGTGTTTATTGAGGTGGGACTGCGGCTGGGAGTAGATAATTATTATAAATACTTTAAACAGTTCGGACTTTTGAAAAAAACAGGAATTGATCTTCCGGGAGAAGCTGGAACGATCATGCATAACCCGAAAAATATGGGAGAAGTGGAACTTGCGACGGTATCGTTTGGACAGTCTTTTCAGATCACACCGATTCGTCTGGCAGCAACTGTGAGTTCCCTGATCAATGGTGGAACGCTGATCACTCCTCATTTTGGAGTAGCGATTGAGTCATCAGATGGAGAAACAGTAAAGGCGCTGGAATATTCCAATGGCAGAAAGATTCTGGATGGCAAGATCTCTGAAACTGTCCGGTATATCCTGGAGCAGGTAGTTGAGGAGGGATCCGGGCGCAATGCAGCAGTGGAGGGATATCGGATTGGCGGAAAGACTGCAACATCACAGACGCTTCCCAGAAGTGCAAATCGCTATATTTCTTCGTTTCTGGGATTCGCACCGGCAAATGATCCGAAAGTTCTTGCATTGTGTATTATCCATAATCCACAGGGAATTTATTATGGAGGAACGATCGCAGCTCCCGTTGTGAGAAGTATCTTCGAAAATATACTCCCGTATCTGGGAGTTGATAAATCAGACGAAAAGCCTTATAATCAAACGTAATAAAAAACGAAAGAATGATAAGAGGTGTGAGGATGAATATTCAAGTTGTATTCCCGGTACTGATCTCATTTGCGATCAGTGTGATCCTGGGACCAGTCATCATCCCGTTTCTGAGAAAACTCAAGATGGGACAGACAGAACGAGTGGAAGGTGTGCAGTCGCATCTGAAAAAGGCAGGAACTCCGACAATGGGTGGAGTGATCTTTCTGATCGCTGCAGTGGTTACTTCTCTGTTCTATGTAAAAGACTATCCGGCAATTATTCCGGTACTGTTTCTGACACTTGGATTTGGAATCATCGGTTTTCTGGATGATTATCTGAAAGTTGTACTGAAACGTTCAGACGGACTGCTGGCATGGCAGAAATTTGGACTGCAGGTCGTTGTGACCGGTATTTTTGTTTTTTATATCCTGAACTATACAAATATTGATCTTGCAATGCGTATCCCATTCTGGCCGGATCATTATCTGAACCTTGGATGGCTTGCGATTCCGGTGCTGTTTTTTGCTGTGATCGGTACTGTAAACGGTGTGAACTTTACAGATGGCCTGGATGGACTGGCTTCCAGCGTGACTTTGATCGTAGCGGTATTTTTTACCGTAGTTTCCATTGGAACAAAGAGCGGGATTGAACCTGTGACAGGAGCCGTTGTCGGTGGACTGATGGGATTCCTTCTGTTTAATGTATATCCGGCAAAAGTGTTTATGGGAGATACCGGTTCTCTGGCACTGGGCGGATTTGTGGCAGGTGCTGCATATATGATGCAGATGCCGCTGTTTATTTTGCTGATCGGTCTGATTTATCTGGTAGAAGTACTTTCTGTCATAATTCAGGTAACTTATTTTAAAGCCACTCATGGCAAACGTATCTTTAAAATGGCGCCAATCCATCATCATTTTGAACTGTGTGGATGGTCAGAAACGAGAGTTGTAGCGGTATTTTCTGTAATTACTGCTGTTATGTGCCTGATCGCACTTCTGGCATTATAAGATGTCCAGACCAAAAGGTCAAAATCCACATGAGCTTGCTCATAGGTAATAAGGAGGAAATTAAAATGAATTTACAGGGGAAAAAAGTGCTTGTATTTGGTTCCGGAAAAAGTGGAATCGGTGCAGCAGAGCTTCTGGCGAAAGTAGGGGCGCAACCTGTCATTTATGATGGAAATAAAGATCTTGATAAAGAGACTGTAATAAAAAAAGTTCCAGATTGCAACAATATTGAAGTATATGCAGGAGAACTTCCGGAAGAAGTGCAGAAGAGACTGGATCTGGCAGTGCTGAGTCCTGGTGTACCGACGGATATTCCGCTTGTAAAGAGCTTTTATGAACAGGGACTTCCGGTATGGGGTGAGGTAGAACTTGCGTATCGTACCGGCAAGGGAAGAGTACTGGCAATTACAGGAACAAATGGCAAAACAACTACAACAGCTCTTCTGGGAAAGATTATGAGTGATGCAGAAGATTCTGTTTTTGTAGTAGGAAATATTGGAACTCCATATACATCAAAGGCACTGGAAATGAAAGATAGCTCCACAACAGTGGCCGAGATCAGCAGTTTCCAGCTGGAAACGATCGAAGAGTTTGCGCCGAAGGTAAGTGCAATCCTGAATATTACGGAAGACCATCTGAACAGACACCATACGATGGAAGAATATATCCGCGTCAAAGAACTGATCGTCAAAAATCAGACAGCAGAGGATTACTGTATCCTGAACTATGAAGATGAAGTGCTTCGTGAGTTTGGCAGACACATTGTTCCGAAAACTGTGTATTTTTCAAGCGTGAGAAAACTGGACGAGGGTATTTATCTGGATGGAGATCTGATCGTACTGAAAACAGCAGACGAAGAAATCCCTCTGGTACATACAGGAGAACTGAAACTTCTCGGACAGCACAATTTTGAGAATGTTATGGCGGCATCTGCAATGGCATATTATGCAGGTGTGTCTGTGGAAAATATCCGTAAGAGCATCTGTGCGTTCACAGCAGTAGAACACCGCATTGAATATGTCATGGAGAAAAATGGTGTTGCATATTATAATGATTCCAAGGGAACCAATCCTGATGCAGCAATAAAAGGAATCCAGGCAATGAACCGTCCGACGCTCCTGATCGGTGGTGGTTACGACAAAGGTTCCAGTTATGATGAGTGGCTGAATTCTTTTGACGGGAAGGTAAGATATCTGGTGCTGATCGGCCAGACGCGTGACAAGATCAAAGAGGCGGCAGAACGTCTTGGTGTCTGCCCATGCATTCTCTGTGAAAATCTTGAGGAGGCAGTAAAGATATGTGCCGAAAAAGCCAATCCTGGTGATGCGGTACTTCTTTCACCGGCATGTGCAAGCTGGGGACAGTTTGATAATTATGAACAGCGTGGAGACATGTTCAAAGAATATGTAAGAGCATTGTAATATAAGACCAGACTTCTGTGACGGAAGTCTGGTCTTTGCATATATTAACTGTAAGAGACTCTGTGGGAGTGGATCATTTGGATGAAATTCACGTGATTGGGGGAAACTGTCTTAAGGGCAGCATAACTGTGCAGGGATCAAAAAATACAGTACTTCCGATCATGGCTGCATCACTGCTTCAGAGGGAAATCTGTGTTCTGAGAGGCTGTCCGCGTATTCTTGATGTCTGTTATATGGAAGAAATCCTTCACATTCTGGGAGTCGTTACCTGGTGGAAGGGCCATGATCTGTATCTTGACTGCAGCAAAGTCTGTGGAATGGAAATTGCCTCGGAATATACAGGAAGAATGCGTTGTTCTGTGATTCTGCTGGGAGCACTTCTCGGCAGAAACCAAAGAGGTGTGATCGGTTATCCGGGCGGCTGCGTGATCGGAAAACGTCCGATAGATCTTCATCTGTATGCGCTGAAAAGTCTGGGTGCGATAATTTCAGAAAAAAACGGAAAAATTCAGGCAGATTGCAAAAAGCTGAAAGGGCAGGAGATAAATTTTCCTGACAGAAGTGTAGGGGCCACGGAACAGGCACTGCTTGCAGCTGTTCTGGCTGAAGGAGAGACCGTACTCAGAAATTGTGCAAGAGAACCTGAGATTACATGGCTTTGCAGATTTCTGCAAAAGATGGGAGCGCGGATCTGGCATGAGAAAGAAGGGTGCATCCGGGTTCAGGGAGTGACCTCTCTTCACGGGACAGAGATGCTGATACCGGCAGACCGGATCGTTACGGGAACATATCTTTGCGCGGCTGCAGCTTCGCGTGGATCAGTGACTGTGGAGAATGCACCTGAGGGAGAAATGGAGGCGTTCCTTGAAGTATATCGGAAAATGGGTGGACAATATGAATGGAAGAGTGGTAAACTAATAGCGAATGGAGCCGGAATACAATTTTCGGTTCCGTTTCTGGAAACAGAAGCTTATCCGGGATTCCCGACAGATCTTCAGTCACCACTGCTGGCAGTACTGACTACAGTTCCGGGAATAAGCCGCATAAGGGAGAATATATTTGAGAACCGGTTTAAGATATGCAGTGAACTTACAAAAATGGGGGCACACATAGAAGTCAGGGGAAGCGAAGTAAAGATCTGTGGAAGCAGACTAAAGGGATGCAGGCTGCGGGCAGAGGAACTGAGAGGTGGAGCAGCGCTAGTGATCGCGGCTCTTGCAGCAGATGGAGAATCTGTGATAGAGGGTGTTCCTTTTATCCGAAGAGGGTATGAAGACATTTGCAGAGATTTGAGGTACCTTCAGGCAGAAATCTATATGGAGGATATCTTATCGGTTTGAGTTAATATGAGTTCAGAGGATACAGGTATTAGTTTTTTATGAGAACATCCAATTACAGGAAATTTAAAATAACAAAAAAACAGGCGAAACTGGTCGGAGGAGCTGCTGCTGTTGCTGTTCTGGCCGGGATTATTTTTTTCTTTGCTTTTTTTCATGTGTCAAAGGTGGAAGTGATGGAAAGTAACCACTATACAAAAGAAGAACTGAAGGAAATGGTTCTTACAGGCGCTTTTTCTTCTAATTCTGTTCTGGCACCGATCACGTGTTCAAAAAATAATGTGCAGGGTGTGCCATATATTGAAGGATATTCCGTCAGCAGATCCGGTCGGAACTCGATCGTGATCAGTGTCCGTGAGAAAAGTGTAGTGGGTTGTATCCCATATCTTGACAGCTATGTGTATTTTGATCGAAATGGAATGTTTGTAGAAGGCGACAAGACCAGGGATGAGTCTGTCCCCTATTTTGAGGGTATTCAGGTAAAAAAAGTTGTTATGAACGAAAAACTTCCGATTAAGGATGCTGTTCTAAATACTGCGGTTGCACTTTCTACGATTTTTGCAAAAAATGATCTCCAGCCAGATTATATCCAGCTGGAGGATGATTCCACCATAGACCTTATTTATGGAGACATCACGGTAAAACTTGGAAAAGATAAATATCTGGAAGATAAAATGTCCAGAATGGTTGCGATTCTTCCACAGATTACGGGTGAGAAGGGGATCCTTCATATGGAGAATATCACAGAAAGTTCTAAAACAGTGACTTTTGAAAAAGAGGAAGAGGAAGTAACTGCAGAGAACTGGACCGGAGGTTATGATGAAAATGGTGATTATACCGGTGATGGTGAATACGATGAAAATGGCAATTATGTAGGAGCAAAACCAAAGACGGCACTTGATTATGCAAAAGAAAACTGGGTAGGCGGTTATGACGAAGAAGGCGATTATACAGGTTCCGGTGAATATGATGAAAATCTGAACTATGTTGGATCGGAGCCGACGCAGGAACTTCTGGACAGCTTTGGAGACTGGACAGGCGGATATAATGAATCCGGTGGCTTTGACGGTGTCAGCGAGTATGACAAAGATGGCAACTACGTGGGACCTATGCCGGATAATGACGGCACTTCTTCAGGTGATACTTCGGAGGAAGATTCAGAAGAAGACAGTTCTGATACGAATACAGATTCCTCGGATGAAGATACTGAGAGCTACAGTGATGAAGAGTCGGATGGCTGGGATCAGGGAGATACAGATGAGGAATCTTATGAGTGATGGAAATGGCGAATAATAGTGAAAAAAGTATAAAAAAACAAAAATAGTAGTTGATTAATTCGAAAAAAAAATATATGATATATCTATATGCAGCCTGATACGCTGATATCAGGTAAATAAAGGAGGAAGTACATTGTTAGAGATTATGTCAAATGAAGCTGAGTCCTCTGCAAAGATTATTGTAATCGGTGTAGGCGGGGCTGGTAATAATGCAGTTAACAGAATGGTGGAAGAAGCCATCGGAGGAGTTGAGTTTGTTGGTGTAAATACTGATAAACAGGCCCTGACACTTTGCAAAGCTCCAACAGTACTTCAGATTGGTGAAAAGATTACAAAAGGCCTTGGCGCCGGTGCACAGCCGGAAGTTGGTCAGAAGGCCGCTGAAGAGAGCATAGAAGAAGTAAAACAGTTGATCGAAGGTGCTGACATGGTATTTGTTACCTGTGGAATGGGTGGTGGTACCGGTACAGGTGCAGCTCCTGTTATTGCAGCAGCAGCTAAGGAAATGGGAATCCTGACCGTTGGCGTTGTAACAAAACCTTTCCGTTTTGAAGCAAAAACACGTATGAACAATGCTCTTACAGGAATCGAGAATCTGAAGAAAGCTGTTGATACACTGATCGTCATCCCGAATGACAAATTACTGGAGATCGTAGATCGCCGTACAACGATGCCGGAAGCACTCCGCAAAGCAGACGAAGTTCTGCAGCAGGCAGTTCAGGGCATCACAGACCTGATCAATCTGCCGGCACTGATCAACCTTGACTTTGCCGATGTACAGACAGTT
>OLVR01002369.1_pt1 | contig 14508 bp, 12 predicted proteins | sample 1673261 | NCBI WGS metagenome assembly OLVR01 (sample SAMEA3178938, study PRJEB25190) | human gut metagenome | biome: human gut; feature: human-associated habitat; material: faeces | place: Austria | collected 2013 | reverse complement strand
CATGGCGGCTCCCTCCTAAAGCCGCCGTGTCAGCGTATAGGCGTCACTCCTTTGTCGAGGGCATAAGGAACGGCGGCCTTGATGTACTCAAAACCGCCGCAGTACCCTGAAAATCCATTATAGGCGCACGAAGCTACCTGCCCTGCAACGGTTTTTTTCTTTCCCCGTCTTGCGGGGCAGGATAGCTTGGCTTATTTGGTTTAGGTTTGTTCCTGTTCGGCTACCTCTTTCAACCGCGAAAAGCTCTCATCGCTGATGATGTGTTCAATCCGGCAGGCATCGGCCTCCGCAGTCCTGGGGTCAACGCCTGCGGCGATAAGCTGCTCGGTAAAGAAGCAGTGTCGCTCGAAGATTTTTTCGGCAACCTCGCGGCCTACATCGGTCAGATGGAGAAAGTGATCTTCGTCCATTGTAAGAAAGCCGCCGTCCCGCAAGGTAGCCACCGCATGGCACACGCTGGGCTTTGACACCTCCATGTGCCGGGCCACATCTACGGAGCGTACCATACCGAGTTTCTTTTGGAGAACAAGGATGGTTTCCAGATAGTCCTCCCCGGACGCATGAAGTTTCATTAAGACCTCCCTTATGCAGATAATTTCTGTTCGGCGTTCCACATGGCCGCATACTTTCCGCCTTTAGCCAGCAATTCATCGTGAGTACCGGCTTCAGCAATCTTTCCGTCAGATACCACAAGGATTTGATCTGCATTTTTGACGATGGAAAGGGTATGAGCAATCATTACCACAGTCTTTTTCTCTTTCAGCAGATTGGCAATGGCCTGCTTTACTGCCAATTCGTTCTCGATGTCAAGGGACGCCGTTGCTTCATCCAAAAGCAGGATCGGGCTGTTTTTCAGGATAGCGCGGGCGATTGAAATTCGCTGCCGCTCACCGCCAGAGAGAAGATTTCCGTTCTCGCCGGTCGGCGTATCGTATCCCTTTTCCATCTTGCGGATGAAGCCGTCACAGTTAGCCTCCCGGCAGGCGGCCTCGATTTCCTCGTCCGTGGCATTAGGGCGGGCGTGTCGGATGTTCTCACGAATGGTATCATCAAAGAGAAATACATCCTGATCTACCATAGAGATTTGTTCCAGTACACGCTCTGCGGCCACATAGTTGATAGGTTTGCCGCCGATTGAAATGGTTCCTCCATCCGCCTCGTAGTATTTTGCAATCAGGTTCAGAATGGTGGATTTGCCGGAACCGGAGTCCCCGACAATGGCAGTGAGCTTCTGGTCTGGCACCGTAAAGGTGGCGTGTTTCAGCACCGGCTCTCCTGGCACATAGGAAAAGTCCACATTGTCGAAGTTGATTTCATGGGTGGCTGTTTGAAACGGCTCCATACTGCCGGTCTCCTCTGGTTCATTGACTACTGCTTGAATTTTTCGTTTTGAGATCATCATATTTTTGTAGCCAAACAAATCAACCGAGATTGTCATATATAATTTTGCAAGCATCATAGGCATCATGGCAACCATCAAATAATCTACGCCTGATACTATTCCCGACATCCACGGTTTTGAGGTCACGAGCATAACAGCAGGAAGCGAAAGCCATGTTAGCATGTTAAAAAAGAAAGATACAGGAATGCCAGTGGCCTCATATTTATAACTCACTTGGCTGTACTCCCTCAAAATATCTGTTATCGTTTTATTCCTTGTTCCACCCATACCGTAGGCTCTGAGCGTTTGAATACCGTTTACATATTCTACAATGCTACTGACAGCCTCCGCACAAACACTATTGCGTGCATTTCCATATTTTTTTACAATTCGGAAAGAAAGCCACATATTGGGAATAAACAGCAGGCTTATTGCAATTAAAATCAAGCCGGCAGGCAAATAAAGAAAACACACGAAAAGTATCAGCATTACGGACAGTGAAATGTTTTTCACAAGATTTCCTGTCCTATGTGTCAATATTTGCTCATAATTGGAAACATCACTTGTCATTGTGTTGACATACTGTCCAATCTGGCCTTGATGAAAGCGCGACAATGGAATTCGTTTGAATTTATCCCCCAAATAGAGACGGATTTGCCTGGATACAGCTCCACCTCCAATTTGCCCTTGTGTATATCCAAATCCGTAGGCAATCAGCCGAACGGTAAAAAATCCAATGATTAAAAAAGTCAGGTTATTCAGATGTTCTATTGTGACAGTATTGTTTAGGAGCATGTTCAAAAGCAAATAAATTGCCATATAAACACAAGCTGAAAGAAGTCCCTCCAGCACAGTAAAGAACACCCCGATACCAAAGCGAACATTCTTTCTGAACGGATCATTTGCTTTCATACGAAATCACTCCTTTCATGGAATAGCTGACCTCTCTTGCCGCATGATACCTTTCCCAAGCCTTCTGATAGTAACGGTTCTCCTCTAACACTTCTTCATGTGTTCCAAAGGCCGTAATCGTATGATTTTCAACAACCGCCACTTTATCGCACATCTTAATAGCACCCAAACGATGAGCTACGATTAATACGGTTTTCCCTTTACAGAGGTTGGAAATTGCCATGTCAATCTCTACCTGATTTTCGGGGTCGGCAGCACTTGTTGCCTCGTCCAGAATTAGAATAGGTGCATTTTTTAGAATTGCGCGGGCAATGGCAATCCTCTGCTTTTCTCCGCCGGAAAAGCGAGAACCGAAGCTGCCCACTTTCGTATCGTATCCATCCGGCAAAGACATGATAAAATCGTCAATCTGAGCCTCTTTTGCTGCCGCCCGCACTTCTTCCAGTGTGGCATTACTACCCATACGAATATTTTCCAGTACACTGTCACGGGTTAAAAAGGTCTTTTGAAATACGATGGAAATATTATTTAGCAACTTTTCATAGGCAATATCTTTGATGTTTTGACCGCCAATCAGCACTTCACCATCTGTAACATCATAAAAACGAGAAATCAATTCAATAACAGTGGTTTTTCCTGCTCCAGACGCACCTACGATTGCTACTTTTTCCCCTTCTGCAACATGAAGATCACAATCTGTTAATACATCTGTTTTCCCGTCATAGGAAAAACGAACTGCTTTTAGAGTGACATCATGTGACTTTGGAAAATCGCCAACGCTATCAAAAATTGGCAAATCAAGAATTTGTTTCGCCTTTTTGACGCCGTTTAATGATTGTGCCAGTTCCATAGATAATTGCTGAAGAGGCAACAATTCCGATAAGTATAGAGAGCCAATATACGCAAACAACAGAAAAATGCTTGCTGTAATTGAACCATTCAAAAATAACCGCCCGCCAATGGGGATAATCAATGCCATTCCACATTCAAGAACAACAATAAATGCCGCATAGAATGGACCTGTCTTTCGTGATACTTTATTCCAGATACGATTTTCTTCTTCAATCGCACCGGAGAATTTTTGAAAAGAATGACGGCTCATGTTATAGGCTTTAATCAATTTCATGCCGTTGATATATTCGATGATTACAGAATTGAAGTTCGCCATTGCCTCCGTAACATGGGGCATCATTCCTGCCATAAAAGCAAAGCAGCCAACCATGATAATAAGTGTAATGCCCAGAGGTATTAAAGAAATCATTGCTAAAGGTACATTAATTGTCATGAGATAAATAAAAATCACAACCGGACCTGTCGCAAATCCGACCAATTCAGGAATATTATGAGCAAGGCAAAGTTCCAGTTTTTCTATATCTTCGTTCAGAACCGTTTTAATATCTCCAGTTCTGCGTTCATCCAAAGCTCCAAGCGGTACTTTTGATAAATGTTCTGTAATCATACACCGCACTCGGAATAAGGCTCCATAAGCGCCTTTATGAGAAAAAATGCCGGATAATCCTTGAAATACTTGCCGGATAATGACCGTCGCCGTAATTAGAACCGCGTTTTCGGAAATAACCTGAATAGAGCAGGTATCTGTCAAAAAGGCATCCATCAGTCTGTAAATGCCGATATAGGGGCCAATCGCCAATAAACCACCTAAAAAAGCACAGATAACAGACGCAATTAGAAATCCTCTGTCCTTTTCCGCCCATTTGAGCAGGAGCAGAACAGGATTTTCTTTTTTAGTTTTCATCTTTCATCCCTCCCTAATCCCATGAGCGACAAAATGGTTGCTTCATTTTCCTGAGAAAGCAAAATATCATTTGTCATTGTATGATGGTCAAATCTAATTAACCGGGTACAAGTCTGGCAGACAAATTCATAATCATGCGTAACAACAAAAATAACTTTGTCTTTGGAAAGTTCCCGGATCAACCCACTAACCTGTTCCATGCTGTCATAATCCAGGCCAGAGGTCGGTTCATCGAATACAAGCACTTCTTTTCCGCATATCATGCTAACTGCTACAGCTACACGCTGCTTTTGCCCTCCTGAGAGAGTATTTGGATGACGGTCACGGACTGTAAGAAGTCCCAGTTCATCCAGGGTTTTTTCTACCAGTTCAGGCGAAGATCCCTGAATACCAAAAGAACACTCTGCCTCTACACTATCTGCAAAAAGTTCATAGTTCACATCCTGCATTACCATATAGGAGCGTTTCATCCTCTCGGTTTCCTTTTGAGGTTGTTCCCGCCAATAAAAACAGCCCGTAAATTCTTTATGCAGCCCACATAAAGTACGGAGAAAGGTTGTTTTTCCTGCACCATTAGGGCCTACAACACCGATAATATCTCCTTTTGACGCCTGTAAGGAAATATGCTCCAGCACAGGGTGCTTTTTATAGAATAGCGATACATCTTTCACAGTCAATATAGGCCGTGAGAAAGTTCTTTGATAGCTAATAGGATGAACATCCTGAATATCCGTAGTCCGCAGACCCATATGCTTTCTTGTTGCACCTGAAAGTGACCTAAACTCCTGTGGTGTATAAATCTTCTCAATTTTTCCATCTGCCAGATACACGATACGATCTGCTATATCCAGAAGATAGTAAAGCCTGTGTTCTGCTATCAGAATTGTTTTTCCTTGTTGCTTCAAAATGCGAAGATAGTTTTTCAAATCTCTAATAGAATCCCCATCTAAATTTGAAGATGGCTCGTCTAATAAAAATATATCCGGGTTCATGGCGTAAACTGAAGCAAAAGCAATCTTCTGCTTTTCTCCGCCGGAAAGTTCAAAAATATTTTTGCCCTGTAATTTGCGAATTTTTAAGGAGTCAAGGGTATATTCTAATCGCTGATGTAATTCATCCGGTGGAACAGCGATGTTTTCAATTCCAAAAGCAATCTCACTGTCCACATCTACATTGAAAAATTGCGTTCGGGGATTTTGAAACACCGATCCCACTTTCGTTGCAAGATAATACATGGGCATTCCTAAAATGTTTTCGTCATCAATTTGTACATTACCGCTTAACTCACCCGGAAAATAATTAGGGATTAATCCGTTTATTAGCTTTGTAAGAGTTGTTTTTCCACAGCCAGAGCGCCCGCAAAGCAGAACACACTCCCCGGTATGAACAATAAGGTTTATGTCCTTGACTCCAATCTCAGAGGAAATTGTTCCTTCATATCTAAACTGAATATCTTGAAAATGGATCATATTGCACCCCCTCTCCCAATAAAATACACTACCATCATTACAGCAAAACAGCAGATGATTAAGAAATCCTGTATACGAAAACGGATCTGAATCAAACAGGTTCTCGCATGAGGATTTTCAATACCTCGTGTAACAGAAGCAATGGCAAGTTCGTCTGCTGCTTTAGATGCCGCCATAAGAAGCGGCGAATACAAGCACTCTATGGTCATGCCAGGATGGGAGATAAGCCCTTTCAGAGACGGAGATACATCTCGTAAGCGCATAGCGTCTTTGATAAAACGCCAATCCTCTCTGATTGTTGGAAGGTAACGCAGCATAACCGCCAAAGGGATTACAACTTTTTTGGGAACATGAGCCTTGTTCATGGCGGATAGAAATTCATTTACTCTGGTCGTGGATACGGCAATTCCTGCCAACATTCCACAGGGATACACCTTGAAAACCAAGGACAGCCATGCTGTGAACATGGTATAAGCAGTTCCCGTTACATTCCCTAAATAGAGTGTAGTAAACAGATATAATACTAAAAAAACTATTGTTCCGATTATGGAATATCTAACTTTCCCGCAGAGTATCCCCATAACTGCAATCAGCAAGATCAAAGCACATTCGTATGAGAGAGATGGGGCTGTTGTTGCAATAATCATGCTGATAATTAGCAGAAGCACTTTTGTCCGGGGGTCAAAACATATACCCCATTTTCTCTTTCGTGTTTCCCCGGTCATGCTGTAATACCAGCCTTTTCAAATTGTTTTCTCAACAGTTTGCACCCAACAAGTCCACTCAACCATGCTATAAGTGCCGTCCCCACAATCATAATAACCAATACCCACCATGCGGCGGCATTGTTCATGGCATTGATATACTCTTGTGTTGTTCCATTCTGCAACATGGTACTTGCCCATCCTTCTGGATCAACAAAATAAGCAATATAGGTTCCCATTGGTCCAAAAGAATATACGATATAGGCCAGAATATTCAACTTTTTACTTCGATAGTTTTTGGTGCCTGCAATCATATCGGCAAGAAATGCACCAATTAAACCTCCAACACACATTCCCCAGTGCATCCCCATGATAAGACTAAGCAGAGAAATAATGACCCCAATAATCGTCAATCCCCAACGCTTTGGCACTTTTGCAAGAAGAAGTAAAAATACTGGCCCCGGAAGCAAAGCGGCTCCGATGGAGAAATAAAAAGTAAGAGTCGGAGTGACAGCAAATAATACGCCCCCTATCATAGAGCAGACCATCAATAGCGCACCGAAAACGCCCATGACAATCAAATCTTTTACCGTCAGTCCATTCTTTCTTGTTTTGTCCTGTTTTGCTGTTGGCATAACTTAAACCTCCGATTTCTGTATAGTCGTTCATACCAATTGACTTTTTAGAAGCCTTCGTGGTATGATTTGATTAGTTGTTGCTAACCACATTATCCATTATATAGAACAGGGATTATTTATCCAATACCTTTGGAACATGAAAGCCCAAAGCGTATGAAAAAACGACCAAAGTGTATGAAATGAAGGTGGAAATATGTCTGATATTGAAAGTAGGTATCATACCAATTTGCTGGAATATGGCTTCAAAGAATTATCGACAACAAACGAATTGAGCGGAATTGGGAGATTATATTCCGTTCCAAAAGAATACGGTGAAGGCACATATTGGATATACAGCGAAAAAGATTTATACGACATCAAAATACATGATTTCTGTTTTCACAAAGACTCATTCTTTGATTTCGGTATTCCACAAGGCTGCTTGGGAATTTGTTACTATGAGTCCATATCTGGAGAAGAAATCTCTCCTTATCGCCGCTTAACTGCCGGTTGCGTAAAAAGTTTCATCGGAGGAATGGAGCCATGCAAAACACTAATACACAAAAATATCCCTGTGCGTTCTGTGGATATTGAGATTACACCAGCCTACTATGACCGCTATTTGAAAGAAAAATTTCCAAATGAATATATAGACCCACATGAAGCGTTCAGTAATATTGCATTAACTGACCGTTTCCCTGAGATGATACAAGTACTTCGCCAGATTGCAAATTACAAAGGGAATGGAATTGCGGCCAAACTGTTCTATGAAGGGAAAGTAATTGAAGCTATTTCACTCATTATGGAATACAATAGGCAGCAATCCAGCACACCCTCTGTCAAAATCTCTAACGCAGACCTTCGTGCTTTGGAAAATGGAGCTGCATATATCAACGATCATTTCAACTGTGATATTTCTGTCGATCAACTTTCCCATATTACTTGTATGGGACGAACAAAACTCAAACTCGCATTTAAGGAAGTTTATGGCGTTTCTATCACGGAATATATTCAGCAGAGACGGTTAAGCCATGCGGAAACCTTGTTGTCATTAACAGATTTTACGATTGAACAGGTGGCTGCTGCCGTTGGTTACAACAATGCAGGGCGCTTTGCCAGTATGTTCAAAAAAAGTACAGGTGTCTATCCGGCGGAGTATAGGAAAATGGCACAGAAAAAATAAAATGAGCGCCAAGGGGAACTCTGGCGCTCACATGATTATTGAAATATCAATTCTTGAAAAATCATTTCCTCCGCCTGCGCTTTCAGCGTGTTCATCAGCCCCACCCAACGCATGGGGTCACAGGCTTTCAATTTCTCGGTGACGCCCGCCGCCTCCATCATGCGGGGCAGCATGGCGTCCATGCGCTCCCGCGCCGCCCGGTCAATCTCCAACAGGTGCGGGTACAGCTTTTCGCTCAAAATCAAGCTGCTGTAAAGGCCGGGCCGGTGTTCCTTCAGGTAGCGTTGCCGCATACGGCCATACTTGCCAATGGGGGCCTCCGGCTGCTCGGAAAGTTTCAGGTCGGGGATGTAGTAATCCCCGCAGCGGGTGTAAGTCAATTTGTTCATGTTCGTCCTCCTTTGCACTGTGATGGTTAAACTGCGGCGCTGGCCGATACGGTGGCCTTGCGCGGCTCCTGCCTGGGTAACTGGCTGACGGTGGTAAAAATGCCCTTCTCCATGTCCTCGGCCCGGATAGCTGCCTTTGCCGCCTCCACCTGGGCCTTGCGCTTGGCGTTGTAGCGTTCTTCCCATTCCTTCTGCTTGCCGTTTGCCTTGCGGCGCAAATAGTTCTGGTGAAGCCTGTCCTTGCGTTCCTCCTTCTTCCGCAGTTCTTCCTGCTCCTCCGGGGTCAGGGGAACCGGCTGCAAGGCGGGCGGGATATACCGGCCCACAAAGTTGAAGTAGATTTCAACCTCCTGCGTGGTGTCCTGGCTGCCTTTCCGGGCGCGCTCATGGACAAGGATTTTCTCTACAAACTCGTTGAGCATGGTATTTGTCAGCGTGTCAAAATTCTCATACTTGTCAATCAGGGCAATAAATTTCTCCGCAGATTTCCGGCTCTGCTCATATCCGGTAACGGCTTTTTCCAGTTCCGTGATTTCCGCATTAAGGGCGTCTTGCTCTTTGGCATACTGTGCGTCCAGGGCCTCATACCGGGCGTCCGGCAGCTTGCCCAGGGCGTTGTCCTCATAGATTTTGCAAATCAGCTTTTCCAGTTCCCCGGCCCGCTTTTGGGCGGCGGCCAACCGTTTCCGCTTCTTGGAGATGTCAGCGGTCTGCTGGGCAGCCTGCGTTTCCTGGACAGTGCGGATAAACTCGGCCCGGTCATTCTTGGAATACTCCGCGATGGCCCGGAGCATATCGGTTATCAGGGTCAGAACAGCCTCGGCCCGGATGCGGTGCTGTGTGCCGCAGAGCGTCCCGCATGGGATTTTGCTGTACTGGCTGCAAGTAAACTGCGGGTCACGCTTGCCGTTATTGACGCGATGGACATACATCTTGCCGCCGCAGTCGGCACAGTACATCAGGCCGGTCAGGGGATGGGCCTCGCCCCAGCCGTCCGGGTAACGCCTGACATTCGCCCGGATACGCTGCACATTGTCAAAGGTTTCCTGGTCGATGATGGCCTCATGGGTATTCTCGAAAATCGTCCACTCGCTTTCGTCAACATAGTGGCTTTTCTTGTCCTTGAAGTGCTTTCGGGTCTTGAAATTGATGGTGTGGCCCAGGTATTCCCGCTTTTTCAGAATGTTCACAATGGTGGACGATCCCCAGCCGTAGGGGTCTTTGACCGGCTTCGCCCTGTTTACTCCTTCGTGAAAGCGTGCCAGATGGACAGCGGGGATTTCAACCTTTGCTTCAGACAGCAGCTTGGAGATTTGATAGGGGCCGTAGCCCTCCATCGTCAGGGAAAAGATGCGGCGTACCACTTCGGCGGCTTCTTCGTCAACAAGCCAGTGTTCCCGCTTTTCGTCCCACAGGTAGCCGTAAATAACGGTGCCGGTCAGGTGCTTGCCGCTCATGCCTTTGGACTTGAACACGGAGCGGATTTTCCGGCTGGTGTCGCGGGCGTAAAACTCGTTCATAATGTTGCGGAAGGGGGTAAAATCATCATCGCCTTTCAGACTGTCCACACCGTCATTGATGGCGATCAGCCGGACGCCGCGCTGCCGCAAAATCTCCATGACTTGACCGACTTTCAGATAGTCACGCCCCAGGCGGCTCATGTCTTTGATAACAATGGCCTCCACCCGTCCGGCCTCGACTTCCTCCATCATCGCCAGAAAGCCGGGGCGGTCAAAACGGGTTCCCGATACGCCGTCATCGGTGAAGTGGGTGGGGTTCGGCAGACCATTCCGGCGGGCAAACTCCTCTAACATCTGCTTTTGATGGCTTATGGAGTTGCTCTCGCCCTGTAACTCATCGTCGCGGCTCAAACGCTCATACAGAGGGGTGATTTTCTCGTTTCTCATGGCTGTACCTCCTGAAATGAAAATGCTCTAAGTGACTGCTTCACTAACCATGACAAAAACCATGATTAAGAAGTCACTTAGAGCATATATCACCCGCTGCCTGCTTGTAAACCTTATATTCTCGCACTGCTACATGATTCGGCTCCCGCTCCTCCAGCGCTTGGAACAGCAGATCCAGCGGGCTTTGATATTGCTCGTCCTCCTCCATGACACGCGCACATTCCAGCATAAACATCAGCATTTCAAAGTTCTGCTCCTCCTTGGGCGCTTCGCTGAGCAGATACAGCATCAGCGCAGAATCCAGCGCAATTTCTGCTTTTTCCCAAAACGGATCGTTGGACGCGCCCTTAGGCGGGGTGGTATTTTTTACCAGATTGTCCATGAGCTTCAGCACATCCGGCTCGTCCCGGATGTAGGTGAAGGGATTGTATCCATCCGACTGCTGCGGATGAATGAGGTCGAATACCTTAATGTCATATTTTTCCTGCTCCAGCAGGCGGCCAGTGCTGCGAAGCATCTCGCCCTTCGGGTCTATGACCAAATAGGAGCAGTTGGCGCTCATAATACCCGGTTTGCAGAAATACCGCGTTTTGCCGGAGCCGCTGCCGCCCACCACAAGAATGTTCAGATTGCGCTGGTGCCGATACCCGTCCAGCCCGATGGAAATGCGTTTTGTCAGGATGGCATTTTTCCCTTTCGGATCGGCGTACTTCTTATTCAGCGCACGGACGCTGCCCCATTTGGCAGAGCCGTATTCCTCGCCGGGGCGGCGGTTTTCATAGCCGGAATAGTAGAGCGTCACGGCCAGACCGTAGCAGGCCAATGCACCGATGATGCATTGTGGAGTATAGCCCGTCCAGTGCAGCAGCGTTGGGTGCTTTAGTACACGGCTGAAGCGAGTCATCAGGTCAAACAGGTTGGTATCCTGTTTATAGGCTGCGGCCGCTGCAATCGCGGCATAGAGAACCGGCAGGCATAGAATCACCCATGCGATTGGTTTAACTTTCTTCATGTCACCACCCTTTCGCACACCACCACATGCCGCTGTCGCCCACCCGAGGCATAGGGGTGGCAGGTCAGCAAAGTCAGCAGGTCGCGGTTTGGCTGAATTTTAATTTTCTCCACCTCCTGGGGCTGGATGATCTGAATGTCCGTTACGGTATAGGTCAGCGTTTCCCATAGATTCGTCAGCTGCACGGTATCGCCCACCTGCAGGCGATCGATGTGGCGGAAGTAATCCGCGCCGCGCCAGCCTCGGTGGCCTGCAATGACGCAGTTGGTGTTATCGCCGCCAATGGGCGCTGACGTGCTGCCCAGCACCGCCGCGCCGAGGGCAAGATGTTCATCCGATGCGCCCAAGTAGACCGGCATGGTCAACTCCATGGCCGAGATCTCCAGCACGCCGATGATCTCACTCTTGATGCCGTAGGCGGATAGGTCAACGACAGGCTCCTCGCAGGCTTCCAAACTGGACAAATCACGCTGTTTCTCTGCATAAAGCTGGCGGTTGTAGTCCTGTAAGGCCGCCAGCAGCTCGGGATACGGATTTGGCTTGCGTTCTTCAAGAAAACTCTGCACGGCTTCGTCTGTATTGGTTTGCAGCCTGTACCCGGTGAACACCGGCCACAGCAGAACACATAAACCAGCCACAGCCAGCAGCGCCGCAAGTAGCAGTGCTTTTTTACTCATGGCGCTTCCTCCGTTTCACGATGAAGTACCCGCCGCCGACCACTGCCGCTGCGCCGAAGCTGACACCCAATCCCGTCAGATAGTGCCGCGTCCACGAGGAGGAAGCCGGTGTTGCAGTGATTTCTTCCGCCGTTTCCGGCGTGTACGGCACCCGATGCCCCCGCACCAGCAGCCGGTGGGTGTTGACACCAAACGGCGTGCAGGTCACCAGCGTCACCAAGTCCTTGCCGTCCTCGATTTGCAGTAGGCTGGTGTCCGTGGGCAGCACAGTCGCGATGTTGTCTACCTGATACGCCAATGTATCGCCCAGCACATGGATGTAAAATATGTCGCCCTCTGCAAGCTGGTCAATGTCCGAAAATAGCTTAGAGCTCGCCATGCCGCTGTGGGCGGATAACACCGCGTGAGTGCTTGCACCGCCCACTGGCAGGGACATGCCCACCACATGACCCACGGATTTTTCCAGCGTGTCAGCGCTCATGCCATGCTCCACTGGCAGATACACGCCGATTTTCGGAATGTCCACATAGCACATGACGCTGCCCACCGTGAGCTGCTGATCATACGCCAAGGGAGGGGCCGAAGCCCCTCCCTCTGTGATGGCCGCGCCGGACAGCATAGCGTTATACTGCTGCGCCGCCTGGCGCTGCCGCTCTAACTCGGCGGTATTCGTATCTTCAATGGCTGCGGTGTAGGCGGTTTCTATATCCGAGTGGTATTTTTCGCTCAGGAGTTCTCCCACCAGTGGGTAAAGTAGAAGCCCCAGCGCCACTGCGCCGCAAGCCGCCGCCAACAGCCAGCGCTTCACTGCTCGTTACGCTTGCGGAACTTCACCACGATGAACGCCGCCACGCCCAGCAGGGCCACGCCGCCGATGGTGAACATCCACGTGCCGTAGCCGCCGGTTTTGGGGAGGTCAAAACCGGGGTTGTTGATGACTGTCAGCGGCACGATGGCATTGCCCTCCGTCATGCTGATGTCCTTACCGTTGACGGTACCGGTGGCGGTCAGCAGCTTGGCACCGCACTGCTCACAAGCGCCGTTTTCCGAAGTCTTGATGACGATCTTGACCGCTTCCTTGAGGAGAATATAACCCTTATCCGTGGCAGTCTCGGTCAGGGAATAGGTGTCATCCTCCAACCCCTTCACCACCACATGACCCTGTGCGTTGGGAACGAAGGTGGTAGCGTCCGCTTTCTTAGCGGCGAAGCCCTTGGCGTAATACACGCCGTCCTTCTGCTCAGCAATCACATACACATCGTCGGTATCGTTGTGCAGCAGGAACTTCACGTTCTGCACCTTGCCGCCGTTGTCGCTGAACTGCTTGAGAACGTCGATGCCGTAGGTGTAGACATGGCAGCAGTCCTCCGGCGTGTCAAAATAAGTGGTGTTGGTGCGCTTCCAAGTCAGCACGACATCGTTGGGGTTGTCCTTGTCGCCCATCTGGGCGTCGGCGGTCAGTGTGGCGGCGTAGGTGATGCGCATGGTGCAGTCGGAATAGCCCCGCTTCACGCTGTCGGTATGCACGGTGGCCGCCTCGTTGATCTCCGCCAGACCAGCCTCAGTCATGCGGATGGTCATGGTGTTGGCGGTATCATCGTAGGTCACGGTGAATTTGCCGGAATCCTCCGCCCAAGTGGTGATCTTATCGGTGCAGCCAGCGTCCTTGAAGAACTCGATGACTACATCCTGTTTATTGTAACGGATGCCCTTGGACATGGTATCGACGTAAGTATACTCACTCAGGCTGGTCGCCTTGGAGGTAATAGTGGGCAGGGTGCTGATGATCTGGTACTCCACCACATCACACACGGAGGCGGTGGCGGTGTGGGCGTAGCCGTCCCCGATGTCCGTCAGGCTGCCGCTGTTCTTGCCGGTGGAATTTTTGCTCTCGCGCACGGTTTTCTCCAGCGTGGGGTTTCCGGTCTGGTTTTTGGGATAGACAGTCACATCATAGTTCCAGCCTGCGCCGTCCACGGTGGTCATGGGCAAGGACACGAAGAAAGGGTTGCAGGTAGAGGTGACATTCTCCGGCACTCCGGTTTCGACAACGAGGTACAGGCCCTGCCCAAGGTTTTCCGCAGAGGTGTGACCGGCAGCGTCCGTCTCGGTCATGGCCGTGCCGTTCTTGACCGCAGCTTCCAGCGCATTTTTCACCGTGGTGGCATTGGCAGCCAGCGCAGCGGCCAGCTTGCCATTCAGCACATCGCTGGTGTAGTAGTTTTTTCCGTTTTCGCTCTTGTGGGCATCCGCGGCGGTCACGCCGATGGCGGGCAGCACCGCGTCCGCGCCGTCAAAGCCGTACAGCACACCTACCCGGCGCCGACCATTCACCAGCTCATTGTTCATGGCGATGTCCGCCACTCTCAAATAGGTGAATTCCACGCCCTGCACGGCATATTTTGCCAGCTTGTCGATGACGGCGTCGTCATGCAGGCCGGTGCTGACATAGGATTCTGCGTCCCACGCGCCGTCCGCGCTGGCCGTGGTGATATCGTACT
>OLVR01002361.1_pt1 | contig 14539 bp, 11 predicted proteins | sample 1673261 | NCBI WGS metagenome assembly OLVR01 (sample SAMEA3178938, study PRJEB25190) | human gut metagenome | biome: human gut; feature: human-associated habitat; material: faeces | place: Austria | collected 2013 | reverse complement strand
TGGACCCACATACCAGCCGTCGTTGTCGCCGTAGCACACGTCGTCTCTGGATGACCACAGGGCATCGAAAATTTCGGCATCCATATTCATGATAATATGGTTGACATAGATGCCCATGAGATTCTTGATATCCCGCTGATCCTCCCAGCGCCCCACCTGTTCTTCCAGCGAACCTGTATTCCAGTTCATGTCATCACTCTTTTCTGTTCCAAAATTGATAAATCAAAATTGATAAATTTAGTATAAAAGAGCGAAGGCCCCTTGTCGTTGTCTTTCACAGACAGCCTGCGGAGCAATTTTGTCTGTCCTGGCCAATTTGTCTGGTTTAAACAAATGGATTGCGCCGGGCCGCCAGCTCGTGTATAATGATGACAAGCCCCAGGCCTTATGGCCCGGGGCCTATCCCACGGAGAGCGGAGGTCTGCCGTATGTATCTTTCCTTTGACGTACTGGCGCGGGAGTTGGGCCGGAATCTGCCCATCCAAACCTACAATGTGACCCAGAGACAGGTGATTTCCGACATTCAGGTTCTGCCCATCCCCTTTCTGCCCGGGCAGCAGGAGCTCAAGCCTGACACCGCCTACCTGTGCAACTACTGGCAACTCAAGCAGTTCGATCCCCACTTGGACCTGCCGCCCATCTGCTGTGTGGTGGAGCCCTATGTGACCGCGGATCCGGTATTTTTTCAAAACCGGGCCGTCATTGCCGTGTATGGAGCCACCTTGACCGACACGCTGCTGGCTCTGCTCAACTCCGCCTACGATCTGGGGTGTAAATCCTCCTTGGCTACAGAAGTCTCCCGCTCCCTTTTGAAATGCCGGTCTATCCCAGAGCTGGTGGAAGAGGGGTATCGGGCCCTAAAGTGCCCGATCCTGGTGACAGACCGGGAACAGAAGATCTTATGCTGTACCAGTCCGGAGAAGGTGTCCAGCCCCACCTACCGGGAATTTTTTATTTCGGAATACCTGCCTGTGGGGCATCCCGACACAGAGCTGGACGCCTTGTGGCATCCCGCCGCCTCCCTGGCCGCCGCCAGCGGAGACGGGCATATGCCGCCCATCCTGTATAAAGCCCTAATGGTCGGCGGCGCCGTCATCGGGTATCTTCATATTCTCCAGCTAGGTCGTCCCCTTGACGAACAGGACATCAGCATTGCCGAACTGCTGGGCAATCTGCTCACGATCTCTCTCTGGCATCAGCAGGGCAGCCGGCCCAAGCGGCGTGCAGACCAGACAGAGCGGTTTCTCCGGGACATTCTGGACAATCTTCTGGGGGAGCCGGAGGAGGTATTGCGGCGGCAACGGGAACTTGGCATCACCTTTCCGCCTCATCTCTATGCCTTGGTCTTTACGCTGCGAGATACACTGGCCCCCCACCGGGTCTCGTTTTCTGATTTTGCCGCTGAGGTTCAGGCCACGCTACCCGGATGCCACAGCTTTTTGTACCAGAATATCGTCTTTGCCTTGGTATCCTCTGCCCGGCCTGTCCGGGACTTTGGAAAATTTCTGGCTCCGCTGCTCCCCTCGCTGCGCCAGTACGACCTGGTCGTAGGGATCAGCAACGCTCAGGCCTCAGTGACCCAGCTCCGGGACGCAGGGTATCAAGCGTCCAAGGCCATTGAGCTGGGAAGCCGCGTCCATCCAGGCGCGCCGTTCTATGCCTACCGGGAGTATTCCATTTATTATATCTCGGAGCTGTGCCTGAAAAATGACGCTCTGCCTGCCCTGTGCCTGCCAGAGCTATTCCAGCTTATCGAGCACTGCAAAAACAACGGGCCGGAGCTGCTGGACACTCTCCGGGCCTATCTAAGCTGCGACCGGAGCAAATCTGGAGCGGCGGAACAGCTATCGGTCCATGTGAACACCGTCAAATATCGAATCGCCCAGATTCAGGAGCTCACTGGCCTGGACCTGAAGGATGACGAGACCGCCCTGCAACTGATGCTCTCCTTCAAGCTGATGGAATACCAGGAAAAATTCCGGCCTGCCGGTCCTGCGGAACTGTAATCCCAAACCTAAGCGGCCCTGGCAAAAGCCAGGGCCGCTTGGTTTGTTTCCATATCCATTCTCATTTTATAGCTGCCCCCCTCTTCTTCAACCCTAGGGCAAACAGAACACCAGCCAGACTGACCGCCAAAATGGCGGCCAAAAGGAAGCGTCCCGATACCCCAGGACCGAACAAAAGTCTAGACAGGTTGGTCAGAATCATAGGCGAGACGAAGGAGCCTAGGTTTGGCCCTACCGAGAGAATGAGAGAGGATGCCATGACAGAAACTGTCGGATCTACCTGGCCTGCGATCGTGACCAAAAAGAACGGAAATATGACACTGAGGCTGCCGCCCCCCACAAAGGCGGCCGCCAGCAATGGAACAATACCGTCGAAGCAATAGATTACCAGATAGCTGGCCGCCAGCAAAACAAAAGCCAAACAGGCGGTCCATCCTTTGCATAGCCCCAGAAGCCTGGTAAACACAAAGCCGAACAGGCAGCCGCCCAGCATAAAAATGGCCGTGGCTATTCCAGACATGGCCGTGTCTGTCACTCCCCGCTCCACCAAGAGCAGCGAGATATTGGTGGAAAAGGCAAAATAGAGCACAGCAAACAAAAAGGTCTGGAGGGCGGCCAGCCACACCGCCCGGGGGAGCTTACCGGATCTCCAACCTCTATCAGCCTTTCCCGGCGCAGCTTTCTCCCGGGGCAGACCGCACAGGCACAGGAAAAACACCGGCACCGCAGCCAGGAACACCAGATAAGCGTTGCTCCATACCGTCCCCGCCAGCAGCCCGGCCAGAAAGCTCAAAGCCATACCTCCCAAGTTGACAAAAGCTGTCTGAAGTCCGGCCACCGCACTGCGCTCCCCGTCATCCAGATAGTCGATCATCATGCTGGACACCGCCGGGACGAACAGCCCGGTCCCGGCCCCCAAAAAAGCCGACCAAACAAAGACCGCCCACAGCCCCACTGTGAAAAAAGCACCGCATATCCCCGCCAGTGCAAACAGCAGCATCCCGCCGGCACACATTTTCCGGCGCCCAAAATGCCGGGAAATTGTGCCTGACAGCAACGCAACTCCCACCAGCACCAGGTTCAAAAAGGTGGTGGCCATCTGCGCAGCCAGCGCCGATGTGCCAGGGAAGGCATCCACCACCGCGGACACCACGGGTGCCAACCCTACCATTCCCATCTGGAACAGCGAGATGCACAGCATCGTCAGAACCAGCATTTTCTTTTGCCCCATATGTACAGGCCTCCCATCCTTTGCTCCGGCAGAGGGACATTCCCGTGCTCCCCTACTTATCATAATGGCTTCCTGTTAAAAAAGCATCAGCCCCGGCAGCCAACTGCAGGAACTATTTTTGTCTGTTCCGGACACATACCGGCCACAGCAAAGCGCCCTGCCGGACCTATGCCGACAGGGCGCTCTCATTTCGAAGGCAGAATACCAAGCCCTCAGGAACGGTATTTCCTTCCGGCAGGCTGTCCCGTTATTCCACCTTCAGCATCCGGTAGCCTACCCCGATATGAGTCTGGATATACTGGGGCGAACCGGGTTCCTTTTCCAGCTTTTTACGAAGGGTCGCCATGAATACCCGCAGGGATGCTACATCGTTCTCCCAGCTTCTTCCCCAGATCTGCTGCGTGATAAAGGTATGGGTCAGCACCTTGCCCACGTTCCTGCACAACAGGCACAGCAGCTTATACTCACTGGGTGTCAGATGAAGCTCCTCCCCATCCAGGAAGGCACAGCCTGCAGCATAATCCACCTTCAATTTCCCATTGGTAAACACAGGCTCTGTATTTGCCACCCCGGCCTGGAGGACTGTCAGGCGGCGCTGCGTCACCCGCAGCCGGGCGAGCAGCTCTTCCACAGAGAACGGCTTGGTCAGATAATCGTCCGCCCCGGCATCCAGCGCGTCGATCTTATCCGCGTCCTCGCTGCGGGCACTGATGACGATGATGGGCATTTGGGACCAGGAGCGGACCCGGCGGATTACCTCCACCCCGTCGATATCCGGCAGCCCCAGATCCAGCAGCATGATCTCCGGGTTGTGGGAGCTGGCCTCCAGAATGGCCGACTCCCCGTTGGCCGCAGTAAGGAAACGGTAATCATGCGCTTTCAGCGTCGTTGTGATCAGATTGCGCACCGGCGCATCGTCCTCAACGACCAAAATCAGTGGTTTATTCATGCAGCTCTACCTCCCCGGCTGGTACTGAAAATGTGAATACCGACCCATGGGGCGCGTTGTCCGATACCGTAATCTCCCCGCCATGGGCGTTGACAATGGCTTTGCACAGCGCCAGTCCCAGCCCCATACTCCGGCGGCTGTCCGCAATCCGATTGGACGCGCTGTAAAACATCTCAAAACTATGGGGTTTGGCCTCATCCGGAATCCCAGGCCCGTTGTCCGCAATGGAAATCAAAATCCATTTGCCCTGCCGCTTCCAGCCAATTTCAATGTCAGAGCCGGGGGGCGTATACTTGATGGCGTTGTCAATGATATTGATGAGCACCTGCACGATCAGCCTGGCATCCATCTGGGCCAAAAGAAACTCCCCGCCGCTGTGCACATGCAGGTGGTATTCCGCACTTTTCCGGTTGATGTGCCGCAGGGCCTCGGCCACTACCTCGTCGATCAGCTCAGTGGACAGCCGCAGGTTCATCCTGCCCTCTTCCAGCCGGCTGACGGACAGCAGGTTTTCCACCAGGTTGATCAGCCACATGGCGTCATCATAGATGTCGGTATACATCTGTTGCTTGGTCTTTGCGTCAAACAGCTCTCCGTTGGACAGGAGATTGCTGGCATTCCCCGAGATAGAGGTCAGGGGTGTGCGTAAGTCATGGGAGATAGACCGCAGCAGATTGGCCCGGAGTTGTTCGTTTTTTGCCAGAACTGCGGCAGCCTCCTTCTCTTCCAGGTTTTTCTGGTTTTCCAGGGCTAAGGCGCACTCACCCAGCACGGAAAGAAGCAGGCTGTTTTCAATGGAATCCAGTTCCTTATCTGAAGCGGCGATTCCCACCACACCGTATACCTGTTCCCCAATGCGGACAGACAGATACGTGCATCGGGCGTCGGAGAGGGTCTCTGTCCCAGCGCCAGCCCGCTTGTTATTCATCATGACCCAGTGGGCCGCCTGCCGTTCCTTCTCCGAACTGTACATACCTCCGGGCAGCGACTCATTTGCCGGAAAAACCTCCGGCTGGCCCAGTTCCCCACCATTTACAGGGTACGCCACAATATCCCGCTGGAAAATCTTCAGCAGCTGCCCGGCGGTGATCTGGATGATCTCCCGCTGGCTTTCCGCCTTTTGCAGATTCTGGCTGGTCTCAAACAGCAGCCTAGTCCGCCGGGCCACCTGGGCCGACCGCGCCGCGTGGGACTTCAGCCTAGTTGCCAGAGAGCCAGTCAAAAGCGCTGCCAGGAACATGACCACAAATGTGACCGGGTAGTCGCTGTCATAGGCATGCAGAGAAAATCTTGGTTCCGTAAAGAAAAAATTAAAGGTCAACACGCTGACGATGGCCGCAATCAAGCTACAAACAGAGCTTTTGGTAAACACCGAAACCAGCATAACGCCCAGAATATAGAGCGTAATGATATTTGCTTCGCTCAGGCCAAGATAGTAAAATACAAATCCCACCAAGGTGGACAGAACAAGGATCAGTACGCTTTTGATCAGATCCAGCAGAGATATGGAAGGCGCATGGATAACAGCCCGGTACCTGGCCGCAAACCGTCGGTTTGTCTGAGTGTCCGGAATAATATGGATATCCAGCTCCGGAATCAATTCAATCAGCCGTTCCGTCAGCGTCTGTGGGTGGAGCAGCGTCCTACCGGGCGTTCCACTACGTCCCAGCACAATTTTTGTTACTCCGGACAGCCTCGCAAACTCTGCAATCTGGTAGGCGACATCATCGCCGTAAACCGTTTCAACAGACGCACCCAGCTGCTGCGCCAGGCGAAAATTTGCCTTCAACCGCTCCTGGTCTGCCTGGGGTGTCCATTGAAAGTCCTTCGTTTCAACAAACAGCGCAGTAAAGCCGCATCGAAACGCCCCTGCCATCCGGGCCGCAGTGCGGATGACCTTCTCATTGGACTCAAACGGAGAAAGGCACACCAAGATCTGTTCCTCAGTGCGGTATTTTGCCGGACTCTGCCTGCCTTGGGCGAATTGTGCGGCGCGGTCTGCACACCGGCGAAGAGCAATCTCCCGAAGCGCGCTCAACTGCGGCAGGGAACAACTGGACAGAAGCGTTCTCTTATTCTGTTCAGCCAGACGCCTCTGAAGCGTTTCTGGTTCAATATCTACAAATTCCACCTGTGCGGCCTGGTCGAACACATCGTCCGGAATCCGTTCGGGAATCACGCTTCCCACTATGGCGGAAACCGTGTCCTGAATGCTCTCAATATGCTGGACATCCAATGTAGTGTAGACATCTATCCCCGCCTTTAACAGCTCCTTAATATCTTGGTACCTTTTTTTGTTGCGGGTATCATCCACATTTCGATGAGAAAGGTCGTCAATCAACAGCAACTGCGGCTGGCGCCTCAGGCATACATCCAAGTCAAGCTCATACTCGGTTTGTCCGCCGCATGCGACGGCTTTGCAGGGAAGCCTCTCAAGCCCTTCTGCCAGCGCCTTTGTCTGGGGCCACTGGTCGCAGGAAACCACTCCCACCGCCACGTCCACACCTGCCCGCTTAACACGCTTGGCCGTCTCCAGCATCCGGTAGCTCTTTCCAGCGCCAGAAAAATAGCTGGTAAAAATTGTGAGCTTTCCATGCCTCTTTTCTACCCTCTGATTAGGCTGAACAGCCGTTCCCATGTCGCCCCCTCCTTTCAACTGAGTATTTATTATAGCATAATTAGTGGGCTTTTGTCCGCACAAATTGCTAAATAAATTTCCCAGCTAAAGAGTGGTCGAAATCACCCTTTTATGTGGGTGATTTTTTAACGCGCCATCTAGAGTTACGGCAGGCTTTCACCTACGGTGGATCACATCAGGCCCAACACCCATACCACGGGCAGCGCAAGGATGGCCGAGCAGGCACACACTGCCGCCAGCGTAGCCAGAGGGATTCCAATAAATATCAGTAAGCAACCTAGGATCTTATGGTGGAAAACAAATTTTTCGAAAGCCGCATCAACGTACTTTTCCAAGCGGCGTATACGCCCTCTCACAGTTGCCATAGCAATCCCTCCTTATGTGGCATTATTATAATATGTAGGAGCTAAAACCGGGCAAAAGATTGTGCATATGATATTAAGGAATCAATAAGAGCCTGGTGCCCGGCCTGTCAATGACAGGCCGGGCACCAGGCTCGCACGGATTAGACGCCGGGAGTTATTGGTTGAGAGGAAAGAGGATTTTCATTAGCATCTGGTCCGCCGCGTCGGCGTGGTCCACGCCGAAATACAGGCGCTTGCCCGCTGCGTCCAGCATCTGAAAATGCCCTTCCTGACACAGGAAGTGAATTCCCAACTGCTCCATCAGACGGTAGAGCGCCAAATGCCACTCGATCCAGTTGGGAACACAGTCCCGGATCAGGGCGTCCCTGAGCCATTCAAACTCAGGTGGGTGAAGGTGATCTTGCAAAAACCGGCGCCACAGGTCGCTCTTCTGCGCCTCTGTCAATCCGGCCAAATAGCCTACGGTATCTTCCTGGTCCCAATCATCCTCCAGAAACACATAGCAAAAGGATGTGGTATGGTCGGTCTGCGACAGTCCCTGCCCTTCCAGGAACTCCCCGTAGTCCCACTCCAGGGCGGCAGCGGGCGCCCCCTTTTCCAGCGCATTCAGCAAGCGGAACACCCCGCTTGCTGAATGCGGGCTGGGCAGTTGGATATGCAGGTACAAATCCTGAAGCTCATCCTGCCAGACACCGGAAATACTTCGCTGCCGAAGGGCAAACGTTCCGTTGTCCTCTATCACAGAGAGCTCGACCAGCTCATTGCCGTCCCCCAGACCGAACACCTGGACCGGCCAGACGCGTCCGATCCCGCCGACCATCGCCCCAAAGAAGCTTGCAAAGTCGGACACGGGAAAGGACAGCGCCTCATAACCGAACTGCACCTGGCAGCTTCCACTTTGATAAAACGTCCTGTGGGGCTGTCCAAACCAGTCCCGCAACGCCTTTGCCAGCCAGAGCACCCGCCAGGCAGGGGTTCCATCCGCCACTTGATTTTGCGGTTCAAACCGCTTTTCCAGCGTCTTTTCAAAATGAAACTGCATACCGGCTTCCTCCGTGATCCGCTGTGTGGCGCTTACATCACTTGGTAGTGTCGCTGACCAGCCCCATGGCCTGGGCAATATCCACGTTGACGCCCAGCACGTTCACAGTCTCCTCGCCGAACACGCCCAGGGTCTTTCCATTGGTGTTGTCGGCAATGATCTGCCGTACCACATCCTCGCTCAAGCCAGAGGCCTCCACAATCCGGGGGATCTGGATCTCAGCGGACATGGGAGAGATGTGCGGATCGAGACCGGAACCAGAGGCAGTCATCAAATCGGTGGGAATATCCTCCCGAGTCAGGCCAGGGTTCTTTTCCAGAAACGCTTCGATGTCGGCTTCCACACGCTCGGTCAGGGCGGGGTTGGAGGGGGCGTAGTTATTGGAGCCGGAGCTTAGGCCGGCAAACTCGCTGCCGTCGTTGTAGTACTGCTCCACCTGGCCGTCGCCGTCGGTGTCTTCCTCATAGTAGGTGTTGTAGTGATAGGCAGAGGGACGTCCCCACATGAAGTAATCCTCGGTAAACTCCTGGCCCACATTTTTGGCCCCTACGACAGTTCCGTCCGCAGTTACCAGGCTCCCGTTGGCCTGGTGGGGGAAGATTAGCGCGGACAGCCCGCTGAGCAGCACCGGGAAGATAAATCCACACAGGAGCAGCAGGACCACGGTTACCAGTACGGCCTGGCGCACATTATGGATCATCCCATTTTTCTTGTTCGATTCTTTCATTTTGGGAAACCTCCTTAGAAGCCCAGGGCGCCCAAGATCGGGGCGATGATCAAGTCAATGATCTTGATCCCCAGGAACGGGGTAATGATACCGCCGACGCCGTAGATCATCATATTGCGGGCCAGCATCTTGCCGGAGGACATAGGGCGATATTTGACGCCCTTCATGGCCAGGGGGATTAGGCAGGGGATGATGATGGCGTTGAAAATCAGGGCGGACAGGATGGCGCTGTAGGAAGTGGTCAGTCCCATAATGTTCAGCACATTCAGCTGAGGCACGGCCAGCTTGAACATCGCCGGGATAATCGCAAAATACTTGGCGATATCGTTGGCGATGGAGAAGGTGGTCAGGGAGCCGCGGGTAATAAGCAGCTGCTTGCCGATCTCGACGACCTCGAGAATCTTGGTGGGGTCGCTGTCCAGGTCCACCATGTTGGCCGCCTCCTTGGCGGCGGTGGTGCCGGAGTTCATGGCCAGGCCCACGTCGGCCCGGGCCAGGGCGGGGGCGTCGTTGGTGCCGTCGCCGGTCATGGCCACGATCTTGCCCTCAGCCTGTTCCTTCTTGATCAAGGCGATCTTATCCTCAGGCTTACACTCGGCCACGAAGCCGTCCACACCGGCCTCCTTAGCGATGGTGGCTGCGGTGAGGGGGTTGTCGCCGGTACACATAATGGTCTTGATGCCGATGGCGCGCAGGCGCTGGAACCGCTCCACCATGCCCGGCTTCACGGTGTCCTTCAGGTAGATGACACCCAGGATCCGGGCGTTTTCGCACACCACCAGGGGGGTGCCGCCCAGAGAGGAGACCTCTTCCACATGGGTGTGCAGGTCGGCGGGAACCTTGCCGCCCTGCTCCTTCACATACTGCTCAATGGCATCGGAAGCGCCCTTGCGCACCTTGGTGCCATCGGGCAGGTCCACGCCGCTCATACGGGTCTGCGCGGTGAACTCCAGGAAGGTAGAGCCAGGCTGCTCCACGCTGTTGTCGCCCAGGCGGCGGGCCAGCTCCAAGGTGGACTTACCCTCCGGGGTCTCATCGTGGAGACTGGTCAGGGCGGCGCAGCGGATCAGGTCGCTGCGCTGCGCACCCTCCACGGGGTAAAAATCGGCGGCCAGACGGTTGCCGAAAGTGATGGTGCCTGTCTTATCCAAAATCATGGTGTCCACATCGCCGCAGGCCTCAACCGCCTTGCCGGACATGGCAATGACATTGAAGCGGGTGACACGGTCCATGCCCGCAATGCCGATGGCGGACAGCAGGCCGCCGATGGTGGTGGGAATCAGGCACACCAGCAGGGCAATCAGGGTGGAAATGGGAATCTGCACGCCGCTGTACACGGCGAAGGGGTACATGGTGACCACCACCACCAGGAAGATGATGGTCAGAGACACCAACAGGGTGTTCAGTGCGATCTCATTGGGAGTTTTCTTGCGGGAGGCACCCTCCACCAAGGCGATCATCCGGTCCAGGAAGCTGTTGCCCGGCTCGGAGGTGATGCGAATCTTCAGCCAGTCGGACACTACAGTAGTGCCGCCGGTGACGGAGCAGAAGTCGCCGCCGCTCTCACGCACCACAGGGGCGGACTCGCCGGTGATGGCGGACTCGTCCACCGAGGCGATTCCCTCAATGACCTCGCCGTCGCCGGGGATGACCTCGCCGGCCACCACCATGACCACGTCGCCCTTCTTCAGCTCGCTGGAAGAAACAATGGTCTCATTTCCATCCTCGTCCAGCAAATGGGCCTCAGTGTCCTTCTGCGTCTTTTTCAGGCTGGCCGCCTGGGCCTTGCCCCGGCCCTCAGCCACGGCCTCCGCGAAGTTGGCGAAGAGAACGGTGACAAAGAGGATGACGCACACGATGATGTTGTAGGTCCGCAGGGAGGCTGCGTCCGCATCCCCAAACAAGCCGGGGATGATGGACAGCAGCAGGGTGATAAAGCACCCCAGCTCCACCACAAACATCACGGGGTTTTTCAGCATATAGCGGGGGTTGAGCTTGACAAACGCTCCCTTGACCGCGCCCCTGAGGATCTCAGGGGTAATGAACTTCTTGTTCTGTTTCTTACTCATATTGGAAACGCCTCCTTAAGCCCACAAGGTCAGATGCTCTGCGATGGGGCCAAGCGCCAGCGCGGGGAAGAAGGTCAGCGCCGCAAAGATATAGACCACGAACACCAGGATCACGGCGAAGGATACGGTGTCGGTCCGCAGAGTGCCTGCAGACTCATTGACAAAATTCTTGCGCATCAGAGATCCGGCAATGGCCAGCTGGATCACGATGGACAGGTAGCGGCCAAAGAACATGGCCAGTCCGGCGGTGACATTCCAGAAGTAGGAGTTATCCGCCAGGCCCTCGAAGCCGGAGCCGTTGTTGGCCGCGGACGAAGCGTACTCATAGAGCACCTGGCTCAGTCCGTGGAAGCCGGGGTTCGTAATGCCTGCCAGGCCACCCGCAGTGGACACTGCCAGAGCGGAAAACGCCAGAATCAGGAAGGGGTGAATAATGATGCACAGGGCGGTGAGCTTCATCTCCCGGCCCTCGATCTTCTTGCCTAAGTACTCGGGGGTGCGGCCGATCATCAGTCCGCAGATAAACACGCCCAGGATGGCGTACATGATCATGTTCATCAGGCCCACACCCTTGCCGCCGAACACCACATTGAGCATCATGTGCAGCAGCGGGATCATACCGCCCAGGGGGGTCAGCGTATCATGCATGTTGTTGACCGTACCTGTCGTAAAGGAAGTCGTGGTCGTGGTGAACATAGCCGACTGGGCGATGCCGAAGCGGACCTCCTTGCCCTCCATGCTGCCCATGGACTGGTCCAGGCCGATCTTGGCCAGAGCGGGGTTGCCCGCCAGCTCGGAGAAGTAGCACACCGCCAGGCCGATCAGGAAGATGATGCCCATGGCCAGGAAGATGCTGCGGCCCTCGCGGCCATAGATGGCGGCGGTCAGACCGTTACGCTGGCCCAGGCGCTCGCCGGTGCCGCTATTTTCCGTGGACACAACGCCGCTGCCGCCCTCGATGGCAGCCTGGCCGCCTTCGCCGGCCTCAGCCGCCGCGGTGCGCTTGCGGCCTCGTACCATCTTGCCGAAGGTGATGACACACGCGCCGGGCAGAAGCATCATGGAGTACAGCTCGATCAGGTTGGAGATAATCGTCGGGTTCTCCAGGGGCGTGGTGGAGTTGGCGCCCAAGAAGCCACCGCCGTTGGTGCCCAGGTGTTTGATGATCTCAAGGGCGGCAATGGGACCCATGGCGATGGTCTGGAGCGTTCCTTCCAGCGTCTCGACTACGATATTGCCCTCGAAATTCTGGGGCACGCCCTGCCACACCAGCAGCAGGCCACCCACAATGGAGAAGGGCACCAGGATACGGGTGGTGATACGAACCAGGTCGGCAAAGAAATTGCCCACATCGTCCTTGGTCTTGCCAGCCAACCCGCGGATGAACGCCACGCAGGCGGCGTAGCCGCTGGCCGCGGAGACGAACATCATGAAGATGATGACCAGCATCTGGGAGAGATAGCTCAGGCCGCTCTCGCCGGAATAGTGCTGCAGGTTGGTATTGGTCATGAAGCTGATGATGGTGTTGAAGGCCAGCGTCGGCTCCATATTTCCAATGCCGTTGGGGTTGAACAGCGGAATACTTTGAATCCGCAGGATCAGGTAGCCGATGGCCACCATGACGGCGTTGGTCCCCACCAGGGCCAGAGCATACTGTTTCCAGTTCATTCCCTTGTGGGGATTAACACCGCCGATTTTGTAGATTACGCCGTCGATCCGGTCAAACACCGGGTCACCGAACGTGTGTTTCCATGTGGCGATATGATACATATACCGCCCAACCGGAATGACAATGATCAAAAAGATGATAATTGTCAGCGCCAGCTGAAGCATACCATATTCCTCCTCTGTTTGCTTACTTCTTTAAAACCGCTCGGGGTGTACCAGCGCATAGACCAGGTAACCGCCCAGCAGTACCACGATAACGCCGAGTAAAATCATACCCATACATTATTCCTCCTACCTTAATCCGTGCGTTATTGCGGATCGTCCACTTGCTTTTGGCACCAGCGGATCAACAGCCAAACCAGGCCAAAGCTGACCGCCAATGTTCCTACCATGAAAACATCCATCATAAAGCGATTCTCCTTTCCAAATGGGCTGCCAGCAGATGCCTGCCGCCTCCCGATTCGCGTTCATAAGCATACCGCAAGTGGTCATAAATAGGGATTAAGGAAAGCAGGCCGGTATTAATAAAAGATAAATATCCGCCTGCTTTCTCGTATGCCTATCTATCTCTCTGTGGTTGAACGGCCGGAAGAGTAAATTGGAATCTGGTCCCCTTCGGGTTGTTATCCGATACCGTAATGGTTCCCCCGTACAGGGTGACAATGGACTGGCATAGATTAAGGCCTAACCCTAATCCCCTTTGGCAGTCTGCCTTTCCCTGCTCAGCTGTGTAAAACAGGTCGAACAGGTGCTTCTTGGCATCGTCTGGGATCCCCGGGCCGTCGTCCGTCACACACACCTGTACCCGGTCGCCCCTGCGCTTGCCGCTCAACGTGATATTGGATCCCTTGGGCGTATATTGGATGGCGTTGTTCATCATATTGATAATCACCCGCTGGATCAGCCTTGCGTTGACGGATACCATAAGCGTGTCGTCCTCCAGGTCCACCGAAATGTGGTGGTCCGCCGACCTTCGGTCCAGATTCTGGACGGCGCTCTGGAACAGGTCCTCCAGTAATTCAGGCTCCGCCCTCAAGGTCGGCCGGTCCGCCTCGATCTGGGTGGCGGTCAATAGATTTTCCGTTATATTAATCAGCCAATTGGTATCGTCATAAATGGCGGTGTAGAGCTTTTTCCTAGTCTCCGTATCCAGCAGCTCTTCTTCCCGCATCAAAATTCCCGCGCTGCCGTTGATGTTGGTCAAAGGCGTCCGCAGGTCGTGGGAAACCGCGCGCAGCAGATTGCTCTGAAGCCGCTCTTTCTGTGTGCGCAGCGCGTCCTTTTTCCGCTCCTCCTCCAGCCGGATCCGCTCCTGACTCAGTCCGCATTCGCTCAAAATCGCGATCATCAGGTTTTTTTCAAAGGCGTCCGGGATGGCATAGCCCACAATGGGGATACCCACGATGCCCATCACGCCCTGTGTCCCCCGCACAGACAAAAACAACCACTTGGAATCCGGCAGCGTATTGGTGGTCGCTCCGGCGTGTTTGTTGTTTTTCTGGACCCACTTGGCCACTCCGATTTCCTCTGTATTGAGCTTGGACAGAATCCCCTTTTCATCCGCAGGCTCCACCCGGAAGTTCAATTCCTGGTCGGGTGCGCTCAAAGCATAGAGAACGGGGCGGTCAAACAGACGGTTGAGCTGTTCCGCCGTCAGGCGCAGGCAATCCCACTCCGTCCGGCCCTTTTGCAGCTTCTGGCTGCTTCCTAGCAGCAGCTCTGTGTAATAGCTTTTCTGGGCGGACAGACGCGCTTGGGCCTTGACCCGGCTGGCCAGTGAGCTGGCGATCAAGCTGGAGCAGAGCACCTTTTAAATGGCTTCCTTTAAAATCCATACCAAGAAA